>Ga0310695_10002248_pt1 | contig 41477 bp, 36 predicted proteins | sample RumenRJG_04DNA_FD_203882 | JGI IMG/M metagenome (GOLD analysis project Ga0310695, IMG submission 203882) | Bovine rumen microbial communities from Lethbridge, Alberta, Canada - RJG_04 (v2) (version 2) | ecosystem: Host-associated > Mammals > Digestive system > Stomach > Rumen | place: Canada...
AGGCTTGTCGGGGTTGGTGCGGAAGTGCATACTCTTGTAATGCAGCCATGTGCCCGTGGTGATAAAGTGGTTATAGTAGTTGTAATGGTTCTCGAGCCACTTGTCGTCCAACTCACGGAAGTAGCCGAACTCGCCCTTGATTTGCACCCAACCCCGGGTAAACGGAATGTCCTGAAAGTTGATGAAACCGGCACGCAGGCCTACAGGCGGACGCGAATTGTTGCTCCACACGAGGTCACCGCTACTCAACCAGTCCTCGACAATGGGTGAGGATTTGCGTGCCTGACCGGCAATGGCAAAGACGCCGCGGTATTTGGCGACAACATAGGCCTCCTGGAGCCAAATGCGTGCGGGATGTTGTTTCTGGACCTCAAACTGGCCATCGCCCACATAGCGCTGATAGCCCGCGCTCGATGCGTAACCACCCCATGCTTCGATTCCGGCGCCCCACGAGAAACGCTTCTGCAGGTCGATGCTGTGTTCCAGCGAAGCGTGTGCCAGGACCGAATATTGTTGGGTAAGCACACCGCCATTGTTGGAGCCGATATAATAGGGTGCCAACTCGCTGTTGCCTGCATTGGCAACCACGCCCACCGAGAATTCTGTTCTGGATACTCTGATCTCAACAGGGTCATATGTGGTATACTTGGTGTCCTCGCTTTGGGCACTTTCCACGATTTGGAGACTGTCCACGAGATCCTGGCTCGCCGCCCCCAGGGCCGTGGCGATTGTGATGATTGACAGTAATGCGTTTCTTATCATGATGTATCGGGGTGTTATCGTTCGATGTTAGCCAGATAGGTGTCGATGTGACGGCGTTTCTTCTCGTCGGCAATCTCATCGAGGTTGATCAAGATGCCGGTCTCCTCCACATCGCCGAACTCGCGGTTGATGGCGGTGCCCAACAGCAGCATCTTAGGCGACAAGCCCATGTAGGCATTGACCAGCGGCGGGATGTTGATGCCGTGCTGGCGGATGAAGGTGTTGAGCCGCTTGTAGTCCTCGCGGAAGTCGTTGCCCACGAAGTGCGCCATCAGTTCGGGATCGTCGTTGCGGGTGTCGGGCAGCGGGTCGATGGGTACTACCAGCCCCTCGTCATCCTTGAAGTACAGGTTGAGGAAGCACAGCAGCATATCACGGCAATCGCGGATATAGGAGGGGTACATCGTCATCTTGCCGAACATGTACTTGACCTGGGGATAGACTATCGTCAACGCGCCCAGGCCGTCCCACAGGTTGTCGAGGGCAAACAAGGCCCTCACGCCCTCGCGCGTGGACTGGTACTCGGGACGCACAAACGAGCGGCCCAGCTCAATCGTCACGGGCAAAATCTCATTCAGGAACCTGTCGCTGAAATGGAACATGTGGCCCGTGGCGATGTGCGGAATACTGTTTTCCACCTTTACATCCCAGCCGCCGATAAAGCGGTAAGCGCCGATAATCTCGCGTTTATCGGGATTCCACACCAGCAGTTGCCGGCACGGCGGGTCCATCAGGTCAAACTCGTCGATGTCACATGCCTTGCCCGTGCCGCCGCCTGCGGTGCGGAAGGAAATCTCGCGTAAGCGACCGATTTCGCGCATCGTGTTGGGTGCGTTTTGGGCTGTGACGACATAGATGTCGTTGTCGGCCTTGTTGGTGTGACGCAACAGTCGCTCGGGCGTGAGTTCCTGCTCAATCAGTTCAACGGGGATGGGTTCAATAATCGGTTCCATAGGCTATCTTAGGGTTGGGATGGCGATGGTGCCATTGAATAGACGATATCACGCAGGCGTGCAGCCTCCTGCTTGGGATGAGCCGCATCAATCGATGTCCACGGTATGGGCTCGCCGATGACGACGCGCAAGGTGCTGCCGCACTTTTTAATCATTTCTTTAGGAAGGAAGATGAGTTCGATGTTGAACTTGAACCCCAGCCGCTTGCGCCACTTGGCAAAGCGGTAGAAAAACCGCGAGTTGCATGAATCGAAAAAGATGGGCACGATGTCGCGCTGGTGGTTTACAGCCTGTGCGACGGGGGTCTTCTGCCAAGTCAGGTCGGCGATGGTGCCGTCGGGCTGCATGCGCGAGCACAGTCCGGCGGGGAAGGTGATGAACTGGTTGTCGCTCTGTAGCACCGCCTCGATGTCGACTGCCGCGGCGCGTGACAGGCGGCCGTACTTGTTCACGGGCAGGAAGACGCCGCGCAGGGGCTCAACGGCCCATAGCAGGTCGTTGACTAGGAACTTGATTTGTCGCTCATAGCGGTTGCCCAGCAGCGAGATGAGCGCCAAGCCGTCGAGGCCTCCCAGCGGATGGTTGGACACAAACATGAAGCGTCCCTGCGGTAATCGCTCCAGCCCAGTCGCCTCGATGGTGATGCCCATCTCGTTGAGGGCAACGGTAGCTGCGTGGACGCTGTCCTTTCCCGCCATCTTGACAAGGATGGCGTTGAGCCGATCTTGGCAAATGGTACGCTCGAGCCACCGCACAGCAAAGCGCGGGATGTACTTGTAGTGCTTGGGGAGACGCTCCCGGAGCACCTTGTCGACATCTATTTTCATCGGTTCAACGCCCATGACAGACTTCGGTTAAGTTCGGATTAAACATACAAAGTTAGACATTTTAACCGAAAATGGAAAGCATTATGTGAAAAATTTGCCCGTGCCACCGAAAAGTGTTACTTTTGTGACCTCAAGAAGCATAAAAATCCACTACAGACTATAACCCGAGCCAGAAAATGAGAAACAGACCCACCTTATCCAGACAACTGTTGCTGCTTGCCGAGGCGATAGCCTTTGCAGTGCTCGCTGTTGTCGCGGTAAGCCATTTCGGCTTCGCCGACGGGTTGAAGATTTCTCTGGCTTATCTTGTGGCGTATCTCGTGCCGCGCATCACCCTGTCGCGGTGCCGCGGCACATCGACGGCGGCCCTGGCCGCCCTGCTGGTGCTGGCTGTGGTGCTCATGTCGATAGACTACTACAGGCTTGAGCGATGGACGCTGTTTGACGAGTTCTCGCTGCAGCGACCTAATCTGGGTGGAGACGGCCGATTGTATTACAAGTGGGCGCTGAACAAGTATAACGGCAGTGTGGAAACGGGGAGTGTCATCTTCCCCGGTTTTCCCTTGATCATGCTGGGCTTGTGGAAGGTGCTGGGCTTGAATGTGGTGTGGCCCCAGGCATTGAATCTGATGTGTACCATGATGTCGGTGGTGCTGACCGGCATGACCACGCGCCGCCTGCTGTCACACCGTGTCGCCGCGTCGCCTCGCACGCTGCTCACCGGCGGCATCGTGTTGTCATCGTTGCTGCTGTATTTCTTGTTGCTGGGCACCAGCATGCTGAAAGAGGGCACCATCTACATGAGCGTGTCACTGGCGGGCTTTGTGCTGGCAGCCATGTCGGCGTCTGATGAAGAGCGCCATCACTGGTGGCGTGACTTGCTGCTGTTTGTGGTGGCTTGTCTCCTGTTAGGGCTGGTGCGCACGACATTCCTGTACTTTATCGCGCTGGGTGTCATCATCATGGTGCTGCCGCGGTGGCGCCGAGACTGGCAACCGGCACTGATGATGCTTGTCATGGTAGCGGTGTCGTTGATATTGGGCAATTATCTGTCGGCCTACTCCTTTGACCGCCATGCCGAGATTGCCACTGGCGGCTGGAACATGCAGCGGTTTTATGTCATGTCGGAGTCGCAGCGGTTTTATCATGACCTCCTCAACTACTATTTCCTCTATTCGCCGTTGCACAAGCTGTTGATGCTGCCCCTGACGATGTCGGTGCAGTTCATCATACCGTTCCCGTGGGTGTACTATGAGACGCCGTCGTTTCTCAACCTGTTGTCCCGCATGAGCTACGGATGGTACTTTGTGGGCGGAACAGCGCTCTTCTATTTCCTGTTCATCGGTTGGCGCCGCAACGGCAACATGGGCATCTGGCCCTGGTGGCCTGCCATATCATTTGCCGTGATGGCCTATGTGATGGCCGGCTCGGTAGCGCGTTATGTGACCCCCATCGAACCCCTGTTTGTACCGGTAGCCATGTATGCGCTGTGCCTCTTGAAAGAGGGCCGCTGGCGCAAGGCTTATGCTGTGTGGTGTGTCGTGTTTGTGCTCCTGATTACCGTGGCGCTTCTGCTCGGCCTTGAAGTGCAGCAGTCCGCTGTCTCCAAGATGCTGCACACCCAGCCCCTGATCGACTATCTGGGTGGCATGTGATTGGACGACATGCCGTTTTGACCGTCAGCCCGGCTAGCCGCCTCATGAGCGGTTGGTCGTTTTTTTTGTGCCGTTGGTCGGCAAGAGTGGGTTGCTTATCGTTTTTGGTATCCCTGTGGGTTAAACCTTAGGATATGGCCTCAGGTCTAAGAGTCAAGAAATCACTACTTAACACTCAACGATTATGAAAAAGATGTTACTTTGCAGCCTGTTGTGCATGATTCTCGCTACAACGGCAATGGCACAACCCGGTTACCGATACGGATACAATCCCCGTGTGCAGACCGTGGGCCGCCATGGAAATGAGTATGTTGCATGGCACCGATATTACTTCGGCCTGCGTGTGGGCATGAATGCCTCGCATGTGAGCAGCGAGAGCCCCCTGCTGGACGGCAGCAGCGTGAAAACGGGTCTGAACATCGGGTTTGCCGCCGGCACACAACTCACCTACCGCGCACCGCTGTTCCTCGAGACGGGACTCTATTACAGCCAGAAGGGCGGCAAGAGCGGCTCGGGCCACGAGAAGTTCACCTACGACCTCAATTACCTGGAGGTGCCGCTGATCATCAAGTACAAGCACTTTGTGGGCAACCAGACGAGCATCCAGCCCTATGCCGGCGGATATCTGGCTCTGGGCACCGACGGCGAGATCAAGAACTATGGCACGAGGACAGCGTTCAGTTCCTATGAGAACGGCTACTTCAACCGCTTTGACGGCGGTCTCAAACTGGGCTGCGGCGTGGGCTTCAACATGCTCTACCTGGATGCCAGTTACGACATCGGCCTGGCGAACATCGGCCAAGACAGTTTCGATGACACCCACAACGGGTGCTTCACAATCAATATGGGTGTGAATTTCTAGATGCCATTATAGCAATCAGAGCGTAGATTTCCGGGTGGCGCGTGTCGCTCCTCACACCAGTGATACGCGCTTTTTTCAGAAAAAAACAAAGGCGAATGCCAATTTTAGAGTATATTTGCACAGTCATTAACCATATTTAAACTTTTAGCGCTATGAAAAAGATATACTACATGATGCTTCTCGCATTGGTTTCCATGACGATGGTTTCGTGCCACGACTGGGATTCGCCCTATCCCTATTATTACGAGGATCTCGTGGGCAGTTGGGTCTCGGAGTACGGCCACGACTATTATGGGGATTATGACATCTACGGATATGATGCCGTGAGGTATGACTTCTTCAGCAACTATACGGGCAACTACTGCTACTATGACTACTATGGTCAGTACCGCTCTATAGGATTTGATTGGGATGTCCGTAACGGTCGCCTGTTCATCAGGTACTATGACGGTGATTCAGAGTATCTCTACTACGGATTTGACGACTACGGCTACCTCCTCCTCTCTACCGACAGCCGCTTCTTCCAGTACACGGCATACCGCCCCACCGGCATGTACTACGAGCCCGCCAAGACGATGCCCGGCGATGAGACGAGCAAGGTGGGTAACCAGGCCGGCGTCGAGCGTGCCAAGGTGAAGGTGAAATCGGTAACCAAAGCCATCAAGGCCAGGGACGAGGAAGCCAAGTGACATGACAGCAACACCTCTCACGGCAACGCGAGAGGGCAACGCATCCGGCGGCTGGGGACGATGGTTCCCGGCCGTCATGTTTTTGGGCTCGGCACGGTTTTTGCTTTTTCACAGGGTGATGTTTATTTACACCTATACCGAAGCCGAAGGGACAGAATCTCGACGCATCGCCGCCGAGATTGACCTCGTCATGAAACCTGCATTCGGCGACCGTCCCACCGCCAACGGCCACCAGAACACGGGGCCGCGCCTGAGCGCGCGCATGCTCCAGGAGTATATGGCGGCTCAGCGCGAACTCGTCGACGGCATTGTCACCGACGAGATGGTGCAACTGTTCGACAACGGCAATTACGGTGTCGGGATGAGTGTGGTGTCACCCTGCGGACTGACACTTTGTCACTCCGTCAACGGCTCCAATGTCGGTGCCTCGATCGATATCGAGAACCTGCACTACCACCAGCGGTGGAGCGGGCCGCCCATGGAGGTCATCGACAGGGCGCGCATCACCGAGACGGCAAGGCTCTTCCTCGAGCATGCGCCCGAGTGGAAAGAGCAGCTGGCGGCAGCCTTCAAGGCCGACAGCAAGGGCGTGAAGATGCGCAACATGGCATTGAACAACATGGATGCCTATCTTGAGCGCTACTTTGACGGCACAGGCATCACCTACTGCTGTGACAAGCGGCGCGCCGACGGTCACAGGTCCCACCTGCTGGTGCGGATGAATGCCTACAAGACACTTGACCTGCCCATCCCTCATGACGATTTCATCAACCACCTGGATTTGGTCAAGCCCCATTTGGTGGAGTTTGCCTATATGGCCCGTGACGGGCGGTTCACCGTGCGCAGCGAGGTGCGTGACGACTGGCAGCAGGCTCCACAGCCGCAAGAGGACAACGCGCCGGCGGCCGAGCCCCCGCAGCAACACGGCCTCAAGGGCTGGCTGCACCGCCTCCTCGATGGCGGCACCACACAAGCGCCCACGGTTGCCAAGTCCCCGCTGCAACATGTGATTGACAAGATACTGCAGGGCAAGAAACTGCAGTACCACCTCAACGAGGACGAGGAGACAGGTCGGCGTGATTTGCACATTCGCCTGAATGGAGGGCGTGCGATGATCATTGACCTGAATCAGGGCGGCGACATCGAAGCCCGCATCAAGCACGATATCGGCTACATCCCGCGGCTGGTGGAACTGGGTCGCCAGTTCCCGTACCAACTCACTGGTCCCCGCAAAAAGGCCCAGTGGATCACCGCTCCCGCCCAGAGCGACAAGACCTAGAAAATCCAGACAATAGAAACCCAATAACCGAGATAATTAACTAAAAACAAAGATAATGGCCATCACCATCAACACCGGCGACCTCAAGACGATTCTCGAGACCACGCCAGCAACACAAAACATCCTGCTCGTCGGCAAGCACGGCATCGGCAAGAGTGAAATCATCACCCGCCACTTCGAGGACCAGGGCATTCCCGTCATCGCCCTGTTCCTGGGACAGATGAGTGACCCGGGCGACCTCATCGGCCTGCCCAACAAGGACGAGGCAACCGGCAAGACCGAATTCATGCCGCCCTACTGGTTCCCCATGGACGACAAGCCCGTGGTGCTCTTCCTCGACGAGATGAACCGCGCACGGCCCGAAATCCTGCAGTCGGTCATGGACCTCTCCCTCAACCGCAAACTCGCGGGACGCTCCCTGCCCCCTGGCAGCCGTGTCATTGCGGCAGTCAACGACGGCGAGGAGTACCAACTCACCGACCTCGACCCCGCACTGGTGTCGCGTTTCAATGTCTACTTTTTCTCCCCCACGGTGGGCGAGTGGCTCTTCTGGGCCAAGCAGAACGGCATCGACCAGCGCGTCATCACCTTCATCGAGGAACATCCCGACGAACTCGAGAAGAACACCGACATCAACAAGGGCACCTTTGACAAGACGCCCGACCGCCGTGCCTGGGTGCGCGTCTCGGGACTGCTGCAGTCCTGTGGACACATCGACGACATGAACCGCTTGGCCAAGATGATTACGGGTGTCATCGGCGCCCGCGCGGCATCGATGTTCATGCAGTCGCTCAACCAGTCACGCATGCTCACGGCACGCGAGGTGCTGAAAGACTTTGTCGCTTGCCAAAGCGAACTTTCCACCTACACCATGCCCCAGATTGCCATCATCAACGAGGGCATCTACCAGAGCCTGGAACTGGGTGTCGGCAAGGACGAGACCGAGGTCATCGGGCGCAACCTGGTGCGCTACATCCACTGGATGCTCAGCAACAACCGCCAGGAAGCCATCGCCCACTTTGCCTCGTTCTTTGAGAACGCCACCTATCCTGCCGCCAACGCATTCATCATGATGGACTGCCGCGACGCCCTCACCCTGATCAACCAGATGATTGCCAACCTATGACCGTCGGCGAACGCATAAAGCACCTCTCACAGGACTGGTTCCTCACCGAGCCGTTGCTGTTTGCCGTGCTCTGCACCCATGCCCTGAAGCGCAACGACAACATGGGCTGTGACATGCGGTGCGGCAAGGGACTCATCGAGTACAACCCCGAACGCCTGGAGCACTTCGACGACAACCAACTGGCACTCAGGCTTAAAGCCGAGGTCGTGCGCATCATTCTCAAGCACCCCTACCAGCGCCAGCCCTACAACCCGCGCCGTGACCTGATGCGCCTGTCCAGCGACCTGACGCTGAGCGACAACCTCGAGGGCATGGACACCATCGGCCTCGAGCCGCCGCACATCTTTGACATCCAGCGCGGCCAGGCCTTTGAGCAGTACTACTCGCTCATGGCCGACCAGGTCATTAAACTCGAGTTGGACGCTGACGGCGACGGCATCGCGCTGGCCATGCCTGGCGACGGCGACAGTAAGGGCGACAGCGACGACAGCAGCGACGATGCTGGCGGCGGTGAGTTTACCGAAGCCATGCTCGATGCCGACGCGGGCGCCTCGCTGTGGGAAGAGGACGAACTCATGAGCGAGAAGGTCAACCACGAGATCGAAACGGCACAGCGTTGCAACCAGTGGGGCTCCATCGGCGGCGACCTCAAGACCCTCATCGAGAGCACCCTGGTGACCAAGCAGAACTTCCGCGCCATCCTCAGCCAGTTCCGCGCCAGCATCCTGAGCACCAAGCGGCACCTCACCCGCATGCGGCCTAACCGCCGCTACGGCTTTGATGCCATGGGCAGCCAGTATGCCTACAGCACACGCCTGCTCGTTGCCGTCGATGTCAGCGGCAGCGTCCCCGACGAGGATATCCGCAAGTTTCTTGCCGTCATCAACCGCTTCTTCAAGCAGGGCATCGAGAGCATCGAGGTCATCGAGTTTGACAGCAAAATCACCACCGAAAAGCCCCTGCTGCTCAAGCAGGCGGCAAGCGGCATACGCGTCGTCGGGCGCGGCGGCACCAGTTTCCAACCCGCCATCGACTTCTACTACGAGCACGAGGAGTATGACGGACTCGTCTTCCTCACCGACGGCTACGCTGCCGTCCCCAAACTGCCTGACGACAAGCGGCATAAACCCCTCGCATGGATTCTCACCGCACAGGGAGGTAACGAGGAAAACCTGAGGCCCTTGGGCCCCGTGGTCCGCATCACTGGCCTGTAACCCCCGCGCGTTAACTCAAGACCATCAAGACGAGCCACCATCGGTGTGAGTGGCTCGTCTTTAGTTTTAATATACCCCATATATCCCTTGAATTTAGGCTTCGTTTCGGAAATGCTCAAATAAATTTGGCATTTCGCTCAACTTGCGTGAAATTTAGAGAATTTAAGCTTCGTTTCGGCATAAAAAAAATAAAAACTTCGTTTTTCTTTTTGTTCTGCGCTCAACTTGCAGTAAATTTGCACAATTTATGGGGGAGTGTTCCCTGTAACGAAAAAAGAAAGCAAAAAGTGATGATGAAAGATATGAAGATATTGCCTGCGTTGCTGCTGTGCGGCGTGTTGCTGTCGGGGTTGTTCTCTTGTGGCGGCCGCAGCAGTCTTGACAAGGCAGTGCGTAAAGTGCTGGTGAGTGGTGACACGACGCGGGCGGCATATGACTCGTTGTGCTCGATAGTTACCTCTAATCCCGGCAAATTTGGCGACCTGGTAACTGCCGACGGCAAGGTGGACCACAAGAAAATGTATGAGTTCATCGACGGCATAGCCTCGAGCCTGCGTCCGCCGATGCACTGGGACACGCGGCTGTATGGCGGCGTGGAGGATTTGTCGCTGACGGTATACTTTGAGCGCAGCGGCTCGATGGTCCCCTATGACCAGCGCGACGGCGGCGGCCAGTTGAAGAAGGCCGTGAACGACCTGATCAACCATTTCCCCGCGACGAGCAAGGTGGCCATCAATATCGTGAACGATGGCATCTACCCCTATGAACACACGGTCGACGAGTTCTTGCAGGACCGTGACATCTACCAGAGCACAGCCGGCATCGGAGATGCCAGTTATACCGACTTCCAGTTGATTTTCAACAAGATTCTGGAGGCCCAGCGCCCCGGCAATGTCAGCGTGCTGGTAAGCGACCTGATTTACTCGCCCAAGGACACGCATGGTGTGAGTCTGGACAAGATTTTCAACGAGGAGAACAGCCTTGCCACCCGCGTGTTTGCCAAGTATAACGGCAAGAGCGTGGTGGTGCAGCAGTTCATGGGCGACTTCAGCGGCAAGTACTACCCCTACAATGGAGTCCCCTTTGACTACCGGGGCCAGCGTCCCTTCTACCTGATTATCATCGCCGACAATGAGGCGATGGACCTGCTGGCGCAGGACAAACGCTACAGCGGCGTGCTTGACGCCCCCGATGTGCGCAACAGTTACCGCTTCAACCAGGGCACGGCCCAGGTGGACTGCTGCGTGCTTCCCGTGTGGAAAGACGATGCCGGACGATTCCGTATCAAGCCCGGTGAGGAACTCACGCTGGACAAGTGTGATGGCGACCGCGAGACAGGCAAGTTGTGCTTCACGCTGGCGGTGAATCTTGGCGGCTTGATGAAGGACGAATCCTTGTTGTCCAACCCCGCGAACTATACCGTCAAGAGCATCGATGGCTACACGCTGGTCATCCAACCCATCGACCAGAGCATGGTCACTGCCAACAACAAGTCCTATCTTGACGGGAAGACGCACCTGTTCACACTGACCTGTGACCTGAAGAGCCCGCGCGACGAGGTGCGCATCGCGTTGCCCAACGGCTTGCCTGCCTGGATTCCCCAAAGTTCGAGTGATAACGACACCAGTGCCGATGGCTCTTTTGCCACGACAACATTGGGTCTGGACCGTCTGCTGGGTGGCATGTTCGCTGCCATGAAGGGTGGCGACAACCTGTTTGAAATCACCATCAAAATAAACAATTAGGATTTTTAGGAATCACTTGACTATATGAAACATATCGGATTTTTGATTACCGGGATTGTATTGAGTCTGCTGTTTGTCATATCAAGTTACAGTTACGACTACAACCTCTATTATAGCTTGGGCTATAGTGCGGGCTACAGCAACGAGATGCTGAATCTGCAGGTATATCCCGTTATCGCCATCATCACCCTGATTGTGGCATGGGGTGGGGCGGCCATCTATTATTATGCCATCAACTCGGTGAAGTTTGACCGTTGGTACCATTGGCTGGCCGTGCTGATCGTTGTGGTCGTGTTGGCCCCTGTTGTATGCTATTTGTACAACGATACAGTGTTCAAGGACAGCAATCTGGCCTACACCGGCGAAGCCATCAGGTTTGAATTCTGGACAGTGATATTTGCTGCTTTGTTCTATGTAATCGCTTCCTACTCGATGCGCTGGTGGAGCAGCAACTGCCGCCACACGCCGATACCGCAGTAAGGCTTGCGGGGCTCGCAGTTTAGAGTTTAGGGTTTAGAGAGCATCCGCGCTCTTGCTCTTTTAAAAACAACTAGAAACTAAAAACTAAATAAATGAGATTATTCCTTTTTGCGATAGGAGGAACCGGTTCCAGGGTGCTGAAGTCGCTGGTGATGTTGTCGGCGGCGGGTGTGCGTCCGCTGGACGAGGACGGCAAGCCCGTTAAAGACCTGGAGATTGTGCCGGTGATTATCGACCCGCACAAGGCCAACGAGGACCTGAAGCGCACCGAGTCGCTGCTTAACGACTACCGCGACATCAGGAAAAAACTGTACGGCACCGACCCCAACGCTGATGGCTTCTTTGCCAACCGCATTGTCACGCTGCGCGAGATCATGAGCAACAGCAGCGTGACGCTCAACGACACCTTCATTTTTAACCTGGGTGCGGTAGAGAATGCCAAGTTCCGCGAGTTCATCGGCTTTGACACGATGAACGAGGCCAACCAGGCCTTGACCTCGCTGCTGTTTGCCAACTATCAGTTGGAGAACAAGATGAACATCGGTTTTGTGGGAAGTCCCAATATCGGTAGCGTGGCGTTGAATGAAATCAAGGACAGCAACGAGTTCAAGGCATTCAGCAACATCTTCCGCCAGGGCGACCGCATCTTCTTCATCAGTTCCATCTTTGGCGGAACGGGAGCAGCCGGCTTCCCCATCATGGTGAAGAACATCCGCCAGGCATCCAACCTGGAGGGTATTGAGAACCGTGATGCGTTGAGCCGAGCCCCGATAGGAGGCTTGACGGTACTGCCTTACTTCACCCTTGAGGGCAACAAGCATGACCAGCGCATCGCCACTAGCGACTTCATCGTGAAGACCCAGAGCGCGCTCTATTATTACAAGAACACGCTCACTGGCGACAATGACAGCAATGTGAACTGCATCTATTATCTGGGTGACAAGGTGCGCAGCAAGCCCTACCTGTATGACCCGGGTGAGCACGGTCAGCGCAACAATGCCCACCTGATAGAGCTCATCGGAGCGCTGGCTCCTTTCCATTTTGCCGGTCTGCCCGAGAACAAGCTGCTTGACCCTGACGGTTACCCGTTGCCCACCACGGCGTATGAATATGCGTTGGCAAAGGACGATTTGAGCCTCAATTTCCTGTCCTTAGGCCACCATACCCGCCAGCTCATCTATGAGCCCATGTGCCGTTTCCACATGCTGTTCCTGTTCCTGTCCACAGGTTTCAAGGACATTATCGGCCAGGGCTTTACCGAGGACGAGCCCAAAATCAAGAGCGATATCCTGGCCTCGCAGTTCTACCGCACGCTGACCGACCAGTTCATGCTATCCTACGCGCAGTGGTTGACCGAGATGAACGACAACATGCGCAGTGTGGCCCTGTTCAAGCCCGGCGAGATAGACATGTCGCGTGTCATCGAGGGCGTGAGTGTCAAGAAGGCACTGTTCGGCCACAAGAGGGTGGACAACGATGTGTTCAAGGCTGAAATGAACAAGTTGAGCAAGGACAGCAACAGCTATGGCGAACACAGTGTGGAATACAAGCTGCTCGACTTGTTCAACAGAGCAGCCCACAAGGTTTTCACCGAACGCTTCGAGAATATCAACTAACAACTCTTCGGAGCCTCCCACGCAAAGACGCAAAGAATTAATAAATTCAATCATGGCAGAACAAAAAATATGGGGAAATGATGGGACCAAACCTATTTTAGATAGCATTTTTGAAGTCTATCAACATTTAGGTCCGGGCCTATTAGAGTCTGTTTATGAAGAAGCGCTGATGTTTGAACTGGCCTCACGGGGCATTCATGCTCGACGGCAAGTCCCCGTTCGTGTGACATATAAAGGTAAAGACTTAGGGATGGATTTTGTTATCGATATCCTTGTAGAGGAAAGAATTGTCCTTGAACTGAAATCTGTTGAAGAATTGCATCCCGTCCATTATAAACAGTTATTAACTTACTTAAAACTGGCTGACAAACGACTTGGTTTTCTTGTCAATTTTAATGAACATATACTTAAAAATGGCATCAAGCGTGTCGTCCATAACTATGTTGAACCGACAAACAATAATAAACTTAACGCCTTTGCGCCTTCGCGTGAGACCGATGAGGCTAAGGTAAACTAGAATCCTGAAATGAGCGAGATATTATCCTATAGTAACAACACGAGCAAGAACAGCGAGGAAGACTGGATCAGCCACGACCCTTACAGCGACGACGACATCGCGCGCATCAAGGATCCTGACGGCGGCCTGAGCGAGAACCCCCGCACTGCCATTCCCAGTCCCCTGGCCCAACTGGACCTGGTGAAGAATGCATTCAAGCAACTTGCCAATGAGCGGTTGCGCGGTGCCAGGATGAACGAGCGCTTGGTGTCCAACGCGCTGGATGTGGCGCAGTTGTTCTTTGACTACGAGAACCACAAGGACTACCTGCGCATCATCCGCTGGAACCGCGAGGAGAACATCGAGCAGTTGAGGGCCAATCAGCAGCACCGCCTCTACGGCGAGACGCTCGACCTGTTCCTGCGCAGTGACAAGGTCTATAATTTTGACCTGCTCAAGGACTGGTATATCATCATGTGGGACCGCAAGGTGCTGGGCGGCACCTCGCCCGCATCCATCGTCATGGCGGCTCCCGCTGTGGGTGCCATCGATGCCATCAAGGTGGAACAGGGCGTGAGCCTGTTTGGCGAGACGCGCCACCTGTGGCAACGCGACGAGGATTTCGTCTTCTACTTCTACTTGTTGCTGAACGCTTATCCCACGCTGCGCCTGCACTGCGGCGAGGTGTATGCCTACATGCAGAAGAACCTGGAACCCCTGCGTCAGCACCGTCCTGACCTGTACCGTCGCCTGACGGCTGTGATTCCTAATCTGGATGCCCTTGACGAGGGCCGCGCCGGTGCCGTTTTGGAACAGCTGGAGCAGAGTTACGACCCCTTTGGCGGCGGCATCGATGTGAGCGTGCTGGGTGCCCGCTTCTATCACAAGCGTGTGCTTGACATCCGCACCGCAGCCAGCGAGAGCGACTTTGTCATCACCCCGACGATGCGCCAGGGCAAGAGCGAATTGCCTCTGGTGCTGGTCAACGGCTTCAACGGCAATGTGGAGCGTTACCGCTATATCGACAAGGAATGGGACAGTGCGACCCAGGTGTATGGTGGCGGTATTCCACTGAGCGACCGCAAGTTGCCCGATACCTCGATCCAATATCCGTTTGTCACCACCGACGACTTCCTGACCGACACCATCGTGCGCCTGGACAGCGGCTGCGTGATAGACACCGACCACTTCTTTGACGGGAACCTCAAGCCTCGCACGCCGCAGCCCACTTGTGGCTACCTGCTGCCCTTGAAACCGTTGCTGTTCACCTATTTTGACACCGATTACCTCAAGGGCACCATCGCCGGCCGCCATGTGATGGATATCGAGGAATATGCCGACGGCAGCGTGATGGTCACCCTGCGCATCCGCGTCAAGAAAGGTGAGAACCGTTACATCGAGCTCTCACGCAAGTATTTCCCCATCAACGACCACACTTGGACCTTTGACGAGCGTCGCGGTACCGGCCGCGTTGTGGGCGTCACCTTGTCGACCTCGGTTTTCCCGTTTGTCAAGACCGACGCCAACGACGACTACACCGTGCAGCTGTTCACCATGATCGAGAGCGGCGGCGCAACGCTGCGTTTCTACAAGAACGGCATCAAGACCGATGGCCTGAATGTGCGCGACGCCATCCGTTCCCACTCGGGCTACACCACGACCTACTATGATGTTGACGGCTCGTTTGACTATATGGAAGTCAGCGTCAAGAATCATCTGGGGCGCTCCAGCGGCGTGATTATTCCGCAGTGGAAACCCTATGCCCCGAGTGCCAAGGAACTCATCTTTGCCGTGGACTTCGGCACCACCAACACCCATGTCGAGTGGGCCGAGCGCGGTCAACCCTCGCGTCCGTTCACCTTTGAGTACGGTTCTCAGCAGGCCCTCGTCGCCTCGTTGCACAAGCCCCACTCGCTCGAGTATGCCGAGCAGTTGCAGCGTGTGGAATTTGTGCCGCGCGAGATAGACAATATCTATGGTTTCCCACTGCGTTCCACGCTGGCGCGCAACGAGAACAGCGGTATGGGCTGCAACCTGTTCAGTGATGTGAACATCCCCTTCCTGTATGAGCGCCGCTACTTCCACGGCTATGAAGTGACGACCAACCTCAAGTGGAAGGGTGACACCGAGTTGGCCAAAGCCTTCCTGCGCGAGCTGACCTTGCTCATCAAGGCCAAAGCCCTGCTCGAGAATGCCGACCTGCGCCGCACCGGCATCGTCTATTTCTATCCCGTGAGCATGGGCGGCGCCGACCGTGATACCCTGGAGCGTACCTGGAGCGAACTGTTCAGTACCTACATTGGTGCCGACAGTGACCACCTGCGTTCCTACCCCGAGAGCCTCGCACCAGCTTACTACTACAGTGGAGCCGAGGTTGCCGGCAGCAGTTATGTATCCATCGACATCGGCGGTGGCACCTGCGACACGGTCATCTACCAGCCTACCAGCGACCGCATGAGCAGCGAGCCCGTGGCCATCTCGTCGTTCCGCTTTGCCGGCAACGCCATCTTTGGCGACGGCTTCACCGACAAGGATGCCGACAACAACCCGCTGCTGCAGCACTACACGCGCTACTTCAAGCAAGTCATCGAGAATGACAAGGGCAACAATATCGCCTACCTGGGCAGCATCCTTGCCGACATCATGGCGCAGAAGCGCAGCGAGGACATCAATGCCTTCCTCTTCTCGATTGAGAATGTCGAGGAACTGCGCTCCCTGCGAGAGATAGACCGTAACCTGTACAGTTACAACGCCCTGCTGCGCAACGACAGCCAGCGCCGGCTCATCTTCATGTACTTCTACTCGGCCATCATCTACTACATCGCCCAGGCCATGAAGCAGCGAGGCTACGAGATGCCCAAGCAGATTTACTTCTCGGGCACCGGCAGCAAGATACTCAATATCCTGGGTTCGCTGAGCCGCATCAACATGCTCACCCAGAACATCATCGAGCGTGTTTACGGCAAGCAGTACACCGAGTCCTTTGAGATCAGGCAGGAGGTGGAATGCCCCAAGCAGATTACCTGTCGGGGAGGCATCAAACTCGAGAACAAGCGCCTAGAGGGACAAGCCGATGTGTCGCGCTATAACGCTGCCAGTGTCAAGCGCATGCGTTACTGCTGCTCGATGATAGGCATGGGCGAGTTGACCATGGCCCAGGTCGAGTCCATCGAGGTACGCGACCAGCTGGTCGCTGCGGTCAAGGAGTTCAACCACTTCTTCATCGACCTGTGTGATGCCGCCATCAAGGACGAGTTCGGCATCGAGAACAACATCCTGCGCCTGTTTGAGAGCGTCCTCGACGACAACCTCGCCAATTACCTCACCGCCGGCATCAACTCCTTCCTCAAGGGTCGCTACAATGCCGCTGATGTGGTCGAGGATGTCCCCTTCTTCTATCCTGTTATCGGCGTCATCCGCCATAATCTGCTCAAGAATATGCGTAACGATATCATCAGCAAGTTTAACCAATAATAATAAATAGTTGTCAGTCATCAGTTGTCGGCGTCATTGGCAAAACTCTGACAACTGGCAGCTGAAAAACAGAAAACCTAAAAACTGTTATGAAACGATTTACATTGATTATGGCAGCGATTGTCTGCCTCGCCATCTCGGCCATGGCCGAGGTGAACGACGACCAGGCCCTGTCGCCTGCATTGTGGAAGCAGGGTGTGGCAACTTGTGCCCACTACACCGCCCACGGCCGTGGTTTCGGCAAGAGGATTGAGGAAATCCACAGCCAATATCCTCAAGGTTACACCTTGGATAACCTTAACGATGTCTACGGCAGCAAGGGACGCCGCTGGGAGAGCATCTACAAGGAGTTCAAGGCCAAGGAGGGCGACGGTGGCAGCATCAATGATCTGCAGGCACTGGTGACCCCCCAGGTATGGAAACTCGCTGAGCCCGAAATCCGCAATTTCATCGAGAATCCGCCCGTCTTCGCCGCCACTGAAGAGACGGCACCTGCCGACGGACAGACCGGTGACGAGAAGGTAGAGGGTGAGCCCCAGGACGGCACCGCCCAAGCTACTGCCGACCAGCCCGCCACCGCTGGCAAATCAGGCGTCGCATGCCCTGCCGACTTGCCCCTGTGGCTGGGTATCATCGGCACATTGCTGGGCCTGTTGGCACTGCTCACCGCACTGAGCAACCGCGGCAAAATCAAGGAGATGCGCCGCACCTTTGCGCGCGAACTCGACCGCACCAACGCCAATCTGCAGGAGTTCTCGACCGATGCCGCTGACCAGATGAAGGCCCTGTCGATCCGCTTGACCGGAAAAGCCCTGCGTGAAAAGGATGAGGCTGGCATCATCGAAGCCGTAGCCGACCCTGAAGAAGCTGTCGCTGAGCCCTACGAAGAAGCCGACGAGGAGCCCGTCGTCGACGCAATCCCCGTCGCTGAGGATGACGAGGAGCCCGCCGAGACCCCGCAAGAAGAACCTGAGCAGGACGAAGCAGTCATCAACGACGAGGAAGGTGAGGTCATGAACCTGTTCATGAGCCGCCCCGACGACAATGACGACTTCACCCGAGTGAGTGACACCTACGAGCCCGGTAACTCAGTCTATGTGCTCACCACCTTTGACGGCACCCACGGCACCTTTGAAATCATCGACAAGCCCGAGGTTCACCGCTTTGCCCTCCTGCAGCCTGCCGAGAACCTCATGCGTGCCTGCTCGGGCAACGCCATTCAGATTCCCAGCGGCACACGCATCGTCACCGACCGTGCCGGCGAAGCCGAGTTTATCGACGGTAAGTGGCATGTCGTTGTCAAAGCCATCATCCACTACGAGGGATAATCACTAACGGGCTTTAGCTCGCAAATGGTGAGGAGTTAGAAGTGAGGGGTGAGGATTGAACCACTTCTAACTTCCAACTCCTCACCTATAATTATTATCTTTATATGCGCTGGACCTGTCCTAAATGCGGCAAGAAAATCAATGTGAGCGACGAGCGGCTCATCGCCATCGATGGCCTCATCGTCTGCCCTAACTGCGGCCTACAAGCACAACAGCCGCTGCCCAAGTCCAGCCGAGAAACTACCCCCCGGCAACACCCCATGAAATCATCACAGCAAACGCCGCAACACAGCACTGCACCCCGGCAAGAAGTCCCTCCCCAAACTAAGCCCCGTCCCAAGAAGAAAGCCAAGAAAAAGAAAAAACAGTCCGACGGCATCAGCTCATGGGGCTGCCTGTTGCGCTCTGTCATCATCACATTGGTCCTGTTTGCCGCCTATGTCTTCTTCGGGCTCCTGCTCGATGCCATGCAGTAGTCAGGTATCGTGAAGTCGGCTCTTGAACCGTCAGCCTCTCACGAGGCTTGCAGTATCGTTCCCTGCGCTCCGTGGGTGCTCGGGCAAGATAGGCTTCGCCTCGACAATGCCATGAAAAAACCGTAGCTTTTTCTTGGCATTGTGCTCGGCTTGCACTATCTTTGCAGAACGAATTTTTTAGGGTGGGGGAGTGGATACCCCCCTGCGTGCGGCAATGATGGAGTTCCTGTCGACATATCACCTGCAGGGCCTCGTGTTGGGTCTTTGCTCGTTCTTGATCATCGGTGTGTGCCACCCGATTGTCATCAAGGGCGAGTACCACTATGGCCTGCGGTTCAAGTGGGTGTTTCTGGTTGCAGGCATTCTGCTGTGTGTGGGCTCGCTGCTGGTGCGCAGCGTGCTGCTGTCGTCGCTGCTGGGCGTGGGCGCCTTCTCCTGTTTCTGGGGCATCAGGGAGGTGAATGAGCAGCAAGAGCGCGTGCGCAAGGGCTGGTTCCCTCGTAACCCCAAGCGCACCTACCCCTGGGACGAAAAATAGTTAGAAGTTAGGAGTTAGGAGTTAGGAGTTAGGAGTGGTGAAGGCGATTATCTTGACAACGACAATGCTTGTGCTGCTAGGCACAGGCCTGGCTGCTGCCCACAATGTGAGCGGTACCATCACCTGTGACGGCTTGCCGGTGGCAGGTGTCGCCGTGAGCGATGGCGATGAGGTCGTCCTGACCGATGCCGACGGCTGCTACGCCATGACCAGCACCAAGCGTACGGGTTATGTCTTCTACACCCTGCCCGGCGGCTACGAGCCATTGCTTGCCGATGGCTTCAACCCGCAGTTCTGGGCACCGCTCGACACGCGCGATGCCAGCGTCGGCGAGGTGCACGACTTCACCCTGCGCCGCGTCGACAACGACTGCCACACGGTCATCATCGGTGCCGACACCCATCTGGCACGGCGCAACAGCGACCGCGCCTATATCAAGAAGGGACTCATCGCATGCCTGGGCGACGAGGTGGAACGCGCTGCCGGCACCCCCGTCTACTCCATCCTGCTGGGCGACCTCACATGGGATGTCTTCTGGACGCAGAATGACTACAACCTGAGTGATTTCATGGCCGACATGAAGCACTTCAACTACCCCATGACGCTGTGGCCCGTCATCGGCAACCACGACCATGACCCCAGCGTCCCTGCCGGTGCCGACACCGACGAACTCGCGGCGGCACCGTGGCGGCAGATTGTGGCACCGAACTACTACAGCTTCAACCTGGGCAAGGTGCACTATGTCGTGCTCGATGACATCGTGTACCTCAACATCGCCTACCCTGGCGAGGACTACAGCGAGGGCGTTGCCGGCAGCCGCAACTACCGTGGCGCCATCACCGACGAGCAGATACAGTGGCTGCGCAAGGACCTGCAACAGGTTGATTACAGCACCCCTGTCGTGGTGTGCCTACACATCCCAGCCTGGAGCATCAACGCTAATTTCAACTACACGGCCCGCCTCGACAATACCTACACGCTGTGCTCCCTGCTTGGCAATTATGACGAGGTGCACATCGTCAGCGGCCACAACCACTGCAACTACACCGCCCAGCCCGCTGCCTATCCCCACATCACCGAGCACAACATTGCCGCTGCCTGCGGCTCGTTGTGGCAGACCGCCATCCTCACCGGGCACCACATCTGCCAGGACGGCAGCCCTGCCGGCTACCTGCGATGGAGCGCCAGCGGCCCCCGGCTGCAATGTGCATTCAAGCCCATCCACGAGGGAGACCGCCAGATGCGCGTCTATGACATGAACACGGTGAGCAACTTCTACCGCACCAATTCCACGATGCGTGCCATCCTCAACGAGTACCCCTCACGGGTGAACTACGGCAATATCGAGGCTAACACCGTCATGGTGAATGTGTTTGCCTTCAGCCCCGGCTGGCAAGTCACCATCAGCGAGGGCGACAGCATCCTCCCGTGCCAGCGCGTATACACCGAGGATCCCTACCACACCATCAACTACGATGTCCCCCGATATGCCGCCTCGGGCTACTACAGCACCTATTACATCACTACCGCCAGCACTCACATCTTCAGCGCCAGGGCCGCCACGGCCACCAAGCCCGTTACCGTGCGTGTGGTGGACAGCTACGGCAACATATTCCTGCACCGCATCATGCGTCCACACAGCTACAGCCTGGACATGGAGAACCGGGAACAGGTGCTCGTGGCGGGTGATGTGAACACCGATGGCGAGGTGGGTATTGCCGATGTCAACCTGCTCATCAGCCTCCTCATGGGGGCTGATGAACCGCAATTCCTTGCCGACGCCAATGCCGATGGTGAAATCAACATCGCCGATGTAAACAGGGTGATTGACCTCATCCTCAACTTGAACAACAATTAAAAACCAATCATAATGCGAATAGATATCCTCACAGTCATGCCCGACGCCCTCGAGTCACCCCTGCACACCTCCATTCTGCAGCGGGCACAGGACAAGGGCCTGGTCGAAATCCATGTCCACAACCTGCGCGACTGGAGCCTGCGCAAGCACCGTAAGGTAGATGACTACCCCTTTGGCGGCGAGGCCGGCATGGTCATGCAGATAGAACCCGTGTGGCGCTGCATGGAAGAGCTCAAGAGCCAGCGTCAATATGACGAAATCATCTTCACCTCGCCCGACGGCGAACAACTTGACCAGCCGATGGCCAACGCCCTGTCGCTCAAGGAGAACCTGATGATACTGTGTGGACACTACAAGGGTGTGGACTACCGCATACGCGAGCACCTCATCACCCGCGAAATCACCATCGGCGACTATGTGCTCACTGGGGGTGAACTGCCTGCGGCCGTCATTGCCGATGCCGTCGTGCGGCTCCTGCCAGGAGCCATCGGCGACGAGCAGAGCGCCCTGAGCGACTCTTTCCAGGACGGGCTTATCGAAGCACCCGTGTATACCCGTCCCGAAGTCTTCAACGGCTGGCGTGTGCCCGAAATCCTGCTCAGCGGCCATCAGGCCAAAATCGCCGAGTGGAAGATGCAGATGTCACTCGAGCGCACCCGCCGACTGCGCCCCAACCTCCTCAAGGACAACAATTAAAAACCAAAAACCATAGAATAATAATATGTCACCAATCAAATTCCAACGCCCCAAGTGGATACCCCGATGGCTCAATGTGCCACTGGTGCTTGTTCTCGCCTTTGTCATCACGCTCGCCTTCTTTGGGGACAACAACTACATGCTCACCAGCAAGTACCGCTCCAAGATCAACGAGCTCAAGAGCCAGATCAAGAACAACCAGGACTCGACAGCAATCTATGATGCCAAAATCAACGAGCTCAAGACCGACAACGAGACCCTCGAACGCCTCGTGCGCGAGAAGTACGGCATGAAGCGCGTTAACGAGGAAGTTTACATCACCGACATTCCCTAATTCCACCTGACAATCATGACACTGGAGAAAAGAGTGAAAATATCCAACCTGATGGTTATCCTGGGCCTGTTCACCATGCTGGTCATGGCAGTGATGCCCTTGTTCAACAACCTGATTGATGCCGAGTGGATGCTCTGGGGCTACACCGCCGGCGCACTCGTCGTGCTCGCGGCGCGCCTCATCGGCTACATGACAGGCTGCTCGCTGCGCCTCAGGCGCCTGCAGCACATCCTGATCCTGAGCGCGCTGCTCTTTTGCGCCAGCGCCTCGGTGAAATTCATCCCTGAAGTTCAAAGAAACTGGATTGCCCTGCTCATGGCAGGTCTTGTCATCCAGTTGTATGCCTCGTGGATGATAGACCGGGAAGTTAAGAAAAACGAAAAATAACCTCAAGTGGCGGGTATTTTTTGCAGTTACGGACAGTTTGAGTAATTTTGCGCTTTTGATGAAAGGTAATTTGACAATAGATATCGGCAACACCTCGGTCAAGGTGGCATTCTTCATCGGTACCCAGATAGCGGCGACCAACCGCTTCGTGCGCCGTGACTCGCGCCTGCTCGACCGCTTTATCAGCAGCTACAAACCCGACACCGCCATCGTGTGCAGCACCGCCTCGAGCGACGCCAGCCGCCGCCTTGAGGAACTGGCTGAGCAGCGATGCCGCCGCGTGGTGCACATGACTCACGAGACGCCCCTTCCCATCACCCTGGGTTACCGCACGCCGTCTACGCTGGGCCGTGACCGCATCGCCACTGCCGTGGGCGCCTGGACGATAGCCCAGCGTCTCGACATGGACAGCGATGTGCTGGTTATCGACGCAGGCACCGCCATCACCTATGACCTGGTGACCTCCAAGGGCTGCTTTGTCGGCGGCAATATAGCCCCAGGCCTGGGTTTACGGTTCAAGGCACTGCATGAGCACACGGGCCGCTTGCCACTGGTGCAGCCCGATGGGGACACGCCCGTTGTGGGCTATGACACGCCCACTGCCATCCGCAGTGGTGTCTTGCTGGGCCTGCTTGGGGAGATCAAGAGTTATATTGCCGACCTGAAGCTCTCCTACCCGAACCTGATGGTCTTCATCACTGGCGGCGACGGCAAGTTGCTGCACGAGCGCTTGGACAATGAGGACATCATATATTACGAGAACCTTGCGGCTGAGGGCCTCAACCGCATTTATTTATATAATGCAGCCAATGAAACTCATTAAGAACATAGTACTGTTATTGCTTGCCGTGGCCATGGGATGTGGAGCGGCACAGTCACAAATCGTCACCACGCCCTATTCCAAAATGGGCTACGGAATGCTTAGTGACAATGTGTCGAGCATCCAGCGCTCGATGGGAGGCGTGGGATATGCCATGAGGGGCGGACGCATCATCAATGTGATGAATCCGGCCTCTTATGCCAATGTGGACTCGCTGACCTATCTGTGGGATGTGGGTGTCGACCTCACCAACTTGTGGAGCAAAGAGAACGGCAACAGCGGTTATAACTTCGGAGGCGGTCTGGACTACTTGACGGGACACTTCAGGATTGCAAAAGGGCTGGGTGCAGCCTTCGGCCTGTTGCCTTACTCGTCGGTAGGCTATACCTACGGCGGCGACATTGACGGCGGCACCGAGTCGCGCAGCGGCAACGGCGGTTTCAACCAGTTGTTCGTCGGTGTGGGTTATGAGCCGTTGAAGAACCTGAGCGTGGGTGCCAATTTTGCCTATCTGTTCGGCACCACTTCCAACACGACTCTCATTGCTTCCAGTTCCTCCAGCTATTTCAGCCGCAACATGAAAATCCGTGACTGGAACGCCCAGCTGGGTGTGCAGTACAGCCTGCCGCTGAGCAAGGGCCGTGACCTGCTGACCGTGGGTGCCACCTACCAGCCCAAGAAGTCTTTCCATGGCGACGCGTGGGGTACATCCTTTGACAGCCAGGACAACAAGGTCGACACCATCGGCTTCACCTCGATGTCGGGCAAGTATGAGCAGCCGGCCTCCATCGGCGTGGGACTGAGCTACAACATCAACCGCAAACTCACGCTCGAGGCCGACTACACCTTCCAGAAGTGGAGCAGTGCCAAGTATGAGCCAATCAGCGGTTTTGAGCCCCAGTCGATGAAGTTTGACGACCGCTGGAAAGTTGCTGCCGGTGTGCAATACACGCCCAACAAGCGAGGCAGTTATGTGGGAGCGATGTCGTTCCGTGCCGGAGTCTTCTACAACCACGACTACATGAATTTCTCGGGCAACAATGTTCGAGACTACGGTGCAAGCGTCGGTGTGGGTCTGCCTGCCCCTGGCGGCAAGACCACCGTCAACTTGGGCGTCGAGTGGCGTCATCGAGAGACAAGTCCCACTCATCTCATTACCGAGAATTACCTGAACATCACCCTCGGTGTGAACTTCAATGAACTCTGGTTCTGGAAAAACCGCATCCGTTAGTCAGTGCGTCACCTGCTGGACATAGTGTTGATTGCCGTCATCATAACAGCCGTCACGGGTTGCAAGGATGACGGGACCAATGTAGTGAGCCATCCCACCAACCCCGAGGTGGTTCCGACCATGACGACGACTGATGTCCAGACCGTCATCAGCGACTCGGGTCACACCCGCTACCGCATCGCCGCCAAGTTGTGGAACATGTATGAGGAGGCTGCCGCCCCCCACTGGACTTTTCCCCAGGGCGTTACCTGTGAGGAACTGGACAACAATTACAAGACGGTGACGACCATCAGGTGTGACTCGGCCTACTTTGATGAATTAAAGAACCTGTGGACGCTCACGGGCAATGTGCGCATGACCAATGTGTCCAATGATCTGGTGCTGACCGACGAACTCATCTGGGACCAGTCTGCCCACCGCATGTATAGCGATGCCTTTATCCATATCGAGAAGCAGGGGCGTGTCATCGAGGGCTACGGCTATGAGTCCAACGAGCGTCTCACCACCTATGAGTTGCGCCAGGTCGAGGCTATCTTTCCCATCGACGAGCGCCGCATGCCTCACCCGGGCAGCGGCAACGCAGCTCCCCAATCGATTAAATAGACGAGTGTAACCCGCCATCACTGCTGATGGTAAAAAGATATATATAGAGAGAATAGTGGATCCTTCATCATCGTTGATTGTCGCACTCATCGCGCTGCTGTGCTCGGCATTCTTCTCGGGCATGGAAATCGCCTTTGTCAGTTCCAATAAGGTGCGGGCCGAGATTGAGATGGCCCGAGGCGGCATCATCAACCGCATCCTCAACATCTATTACAGTAACCGCGAGATGTTCATCTCCACGCTGCTCATCGGCAACAACATCGCCAACATCGTCTACTCGATGGCCATGGCAGTCTTGCTCACCAATCCCCTCAAGCAGTGGATCAGCAACGAGGCCGTGCTGCTGCTGGTGCAGACGCTCATCGCCACATTGATAATCCTCATCTTCGGTGAATTCATTCCCAAGAGCATCTTCCGCATCAACCCCAACGCGTCGTTGCGCACCTCGTCGGTCCCGCTGTTCATGATTTACTGCGTGCTTTATCCCATCTCGCGTTTTACCGAGTGGTTGTCGGCCATGCTGATGAAGCTGTTCGGCATCAAGATCGACTCCACGCGTGTGCGTCTGCTCACCGTCGATGAACTCGACGCTTACCTGCAGGAGAACATCGACAAGCGTGAGGACGAGAACAAGACCGTGGAGCGCGAGGTGAAAATTTTTGAGAACGCGCTGGACTTCAGCGACACGAGGCTCAGGGACTGCATGGTGCCCCGCAACGAGATTGTGGCGGTTGATGTCGAGGATACCACGCGCGACGACCTGGTGAAGCTTTTCACCCGTTCGGGCCTGTCCAAGATTGTGGTTTACAAGGAGAACATCGACGATGTCATCGGCTTTATCCAGGTGAGTGAGCTCTTTGTCACTGATGTGGACTGGAAAACGCGTCTCAAGCCCGTTGTGTTCGCTCCCGAGACATTGCTTGCCCGCAAGATGATGCAGCAGCTCATGGACGAGAAACGGTCGATGGCCATCGTCATCGATGAGTTCGGTGGTACCAGCGGCATGGTGACACTGGAGGATCTGGTCGAGGAAATCTTCGGCGAGATTGAGGACGAGCACGACCGCAACCGCCTGATTGCTCGCCAGCTTGGGGAGAAGAGTTACGAGTTCTCGGGCCGCATGGAAATCGAGGAAATCAACGAGCGTTTCCATCTCGACATCCCCGAGAGCGATGATTACCAGACGCTGGCCGGCTACCTGCTTGCCGAGAACGAGGCCATCCCCAATGTTGGAGAGGTATTTGACCTGCCACCTTACCGCTTTACCATCGAGCGCAAGACCGCAGCCCGCATTGAGCTGGTACGCGTGGATGTCATCGATGACGATGAGGAGAAGAAATGATGATTGAGGCGGCTTTTTGACAAAAAAAAGCCCATAGGCATTAAAAAAATGTCCAAATATTTGCAAGATTGAAAACATTTGCTGTATCTTTGCACCGCATTTCGCTCGAGATGCGACATGGTGTGTTAGTTCAGTTGGTTAGAATACCTGCCTGTCACGCAGGGGGTCGCGTGTTCGAGTCACGTACACACCGCACGGGAGATGTCCGCAAGGATGTCTCCCGTTTTTTTGTCTGATATCAGTTTTGATTATTGATTCAATAAATTTATCTTCATTTTCTTGATAATTAAAATACTAATGCTTAATTTTGTGCATTCATTATAACCAAGACTCTCAAGTGCTAACAGTAATACATTTTTATCAACACTTATTAAAACCAACGAATTATGAGAAAATTATTATCGCTCTTGATGGCAGCCTTGTTGCTGCCGCTGTCGTCGGTCGCCATGGACTTGGCGCCCAACCAGCTGCTCATGGGTCACTACCTGACCGATGACCTGGCCACATCGGGTTGGGGCTCTAACAGCCTTCTCGGTCTTTCCACTGTTTGTACTGATCTCACACCTGATGAGCTGGCTTTATACAAGGATGGTGATATTGTCGCTTTCAGGATTGGCCTGTGCCAGCCCACTACGATTAGCCGCTTGTTTGTCATCCCTATCGACCTTGATGGCAACTTGCTGATGGATGAATTGACCGAGTGGCCCTGTGAATTCTCTGGCGTAAACGGCTGGAACTTGGTTGAAATGGAACAGCCTTACAAGATTGAGATTCCTGAGGGCTATAGCCTGAGAATCGGTTTTGACTATGATCAGCCGACCAAAACCTCCAAGCCCCTGTCGGTTGTTAAGGTGGGAACCACCTATCCGTCTTACCATTTTATGAATGGCGAATGGAAACAGCTGATTCTCAGCTACAAGGGCAACTTGAGCCTGCAGTGCCTGGTTGAGAACGACAACTTCCCCAAGTATGTTATCAGGGTGCGCGACATCACCATTAACAGCCTTACTCATATGGGTGATGAAATTCCCTATTCGTTCAAGACATGTAACATGGGTGTGAGCAATGTTCCGGCAGGCGGCTGCACCTATGAGGTGGCTGTTGATGGCGAGGTGATTGAGACGCTGACCAACCCCACCGCTTTGTCCTATGAGTTTGTCACCATGAATGGCGTGATTAACACTGAAGGCATGGCCGCCGGCAAGCACACATTGACCATTACTCCGGTCACTGCGAACGGTGAGGTCATTGAGAATACTCTCTCGTTTGAAGCAACATTCTTGCTCTATGATTACGGTTTTGACCGTCAGATGCACCTTGTTGAGCAATTTACTTCGACTAACTGCACCTACTGTCCTCAAGGCACGGCAAATATTGCAAACTTGATCGGTATGCGCGATGATGTCGCTTGGGTTGCACATCATGAGTACATGAGTGCTTATGACCCCTTCCAGACGGCGCAAATCGATTCGCTGCCTGGTCTTGAGGGCATCGATGGTTATCCCGAGGCCACCTTCGACCGCACGGTGGGCATTTCGAGCGCCACTCAGGTTTATGCCGTTATTACCAATATGCCGGCATCCACGATGAGCGATTTCTTGGACTATGTTACCGCGCAAGGACCGTCATGGGCCACGGTGAACATCAACAGCAGCTTTGACGCCAGCACCCGCAAGGCTGTCGTTACCATCGATGGTGACCTGGCTCCGGGCTTTGACGGTCTCATGGGCGAGGATGCCAAACTCACTGTCTTCCTCACCGAGGACGGCCTGGTAGCTCCCCAGGTGAGCGGTGGCAACAACTATGTTCACAACAATGTGACTCGCATTGCCCTGGGTTCGGTTAAGGGCAATGCTATCAAGAAGGTAGGAGAGAACAAGTACAAGAACGAGTTCACTGTCAACATCCCTAGTGGTTGGAAAACCCAGAACATGAATGTCGTGGCCTTTATCAGCCGCCCGCTGGGCAACAAGCTCAAAGACATCTATGTGACCAACACCAACAAGCGCAAGTTTGGCGAGTATGACGAGCCCACTTCGCTTAAGGGTGATGTTAACGGCAACCAGGATATCGATATCAGTGATGTTGTTGCCCTGATCGACTATGTGCTCACTGGTAACGCTACGGGCATCGACCTCGTTGCCGCCGAGTGTGATGGTAATACTGCCAGCGTCGACATCAGCGACATCGTTGCCCTGATCAACTATGTGCTGAACGGCACCTGGTAATGAGAATCTGACAGATGCTGCCTGTCGGGGGCAGTGCCTGGAAAACCCAACGGGAACAAGTCCTGCCATATAAGGACTTGTTCCCGTTGCTTGTTGCCTAAGCGGTGTGTGTATTTCGTTTGTCGGGGTACCTGGATTCGAACCAGGGACCTCCTGCTCCCAAAGCAGGCGCGCTAACCGGACTGCGCTACACCCCGAACAGGATACTCTCGTTTAGAGCGGTGCAAAGGTACACTATTTTTTAAACATGGCAAGTCAAATCATGTGAAATTCGGATTTTTTGCCCTCAAGGGGTTCTTTTTTGCCAAGAAAGTAGTAACTTTGTATGTTTTATAGCATAGCAGGACGAAACAACATCAAATAATATAGTAATTACACTTATGTACAGAACGAAGACAAACGGCGAACTTCGCTTGGCCAATGTGGGCGAAGTCGTGACTCTGGCAGGCTGGGTGCAGCGCACGCGCAAGATGGGCGGCATGACCTTTGTGGACCTGCGTGACCGCTATGGCATTACCCAAATCGTGTTTAACAATGAAGTGGACGCTGACTTGTGTGAGCGTGCCAACCATCTGGGGCGTGAATATGTTATCCAGGTCGAGGGCACCGTTGCCGAGCGTTCGAGCAAGAACGCTAACCTGCCGACCGGCGAGATTGAGATTATCGCCAGCAAGTTGAACATCCTGAGCGAGAGCATTACGCCGCCGTTCACCATCGAGGATAACACCGACGGTGGCGATGACCTGAGGATGAAATATCGCTATCTGGACCTGCGCCGCAATGCCGTGCGCAAGAATCTGGAGTTGCGCCACGACATGGCCATCCTGATTCGTAACTATCTCGACGACAAGGGTTTCCTGGAGGTGGAAACGCCCATCCTGATTGGGTCGACCCCTGAGGGGGCACGCGACTTTATCGTGCCGTCGCGCATGAATCCGGGCCAGTTCTACGCATTGCCCCAGAGCCCGCAGACACTGAAGCAGCTGCTGATGGTTGCCGGCTTTGACCGCTATTTCCAGATTGCGAAGTGCTTCCGCGACGAGGACCTGCGTGCCGACCGCCAGCCCGAGTTCACCCAGATTGACTGCGAGATGAGCTTTGTAGACCAGGAGGATGTCATCGAGGTGTTTGAGGGTCTTGCCCGTCACCTGTTCAAGAAGGTGCGTGGCGTTGAGCTGCCCGAGAAGCTGGAACAGATGACTTGGCACGACGCGATGCGCCTGTACGGCAGCGACAAGCCCGACCGCCGTTTCGGCATGACCTTTGTCGAGGTGGACGATGTGCTCAAGGGCACGGGTACCTTCCCCGTGTTCAACGAGGCCAACTACATCGGTGCCATCTGTGCTCCCGGCTGCGCTTCCTACTCTCGTAAGGAGCTGGACGGCCTGGTAGAGTTTGTGAAGCGTCCCCAGGTGGGTGCCAAGGGCCTGGTTTATGTCAAGTTCAACGCCGACGGCACTGTCAAGAGCAGCATCGACAAGTTCTATGAGCCCGCCGTTTGGCAGCAGTTGAAGGAGAAGATGGGCGCCAACGACGGCGACCTCGTGCTCATCATGAGCGGCGCCAACGCCAATAAGACGCGTGTGCAGCTGTGCACGCTGCGTCTGGAAATGGGTGACCGTCTGGGCTTAAGAGACAAGGACAAATTTGAGTGCCTGTGGATTGTGGACTTCCCCCTGTTTGAGTGGAGCGACGAGGAGCAGCGCCTGATGGCAACGCACCACCCGTTCACGATGCCCAATCCCGACGATATCCCCCTGCTCGACGAGCATCCCGAGCGCGTGCGCGCCAAGGCCTACGACTTTGTGTGCAACGGCATCGAGGTGGGCGGCGGCAGCCTGCGTATCCATGACGGCAAGTTGCAGGCCAAGATGTTTGACATCCTGGGCTTCACGCCCGAGCGTGCGATGGCTCAGTTCGGCTTCCTGATCAACGCCTTCAAGTACGGTGCACCTCCCCATGCCGGTTTGGCCTTTGGCTTCGACCGCTTTGTGTCAATCATGGCCGGCCTGGACAGCATCCGCGACTGCATCGCGTTCCCCAAGAACAACAGTGGCCGTGATGTGATGCTCGATGCCCCGAGCCCCGTGGACCAGAGCCAGCTCGATGAACTTTACATCGATGTGGACCGTGAGCGCCTCAAAGTCGAGGGGAAGATTTGAGTTGAGAGTCTAATCTAGAGTCCCTAGTCCTTAGTCCCTAGTTGGCATCCGCCGACATGAGGACTGAGGGCTAGAAACCAGGGACTAAAACAAAATATATGAAAGTCAGAGAAATCGCTGAAGCCATTGAGCAGTATGCTCCCCTGCGGCTGCAGGAGGAGTGGGACAATGCGGGCATCCAGGTGGGAAACCCCGAAGCTGAGATTACCGGTGTGCTGCTGTGCACCGACGCCACCGAGACCGTCGTCGGCGAGGCCGTAGCACTGGGCTATAACCTTGTCATTTCGCATCACCCGCTCATCTTTCGCGGTCTGAAGAAAATCATGGGGCGCACGCCCGTGGAGCGCACGGTGGCGATGGCCATCAAGCACGACATCACCATCTACAGCGCGCACACCAACATGGACAGCGCCTGGCAGGGTGTCTCGTTCCGCATGGCCGACAAAATCGGGATGACCGATGTCGCTTTTCTGGACGACAACCGCGTGGACGCCTACGGCGACCAGTGCAGCACATCGGCCGGCTGCGGCGTGATAGGCAACATCGAGCCTACTGCGGCAATCGAGGTGCTCAAGCGGGTGAAAGCCGCCTTTGAGGTGGGTGCCGTTCGCTACTGCGGCAATCCGGACACGGTCATCAGCCGTGTGGCCCTGTGCGGCGGCGCTGGCGGATTCCTGATTGACAAGGCCGTTGAGATGGGTGCTCAACTCTATGTCACGGCCGACATGCGCTACCACGATTTCCTGGACAACAGCAAGCGGATTGTGGTGGCCGACATCGGTCACTACGAGAGTGAGCATTTCACAAAAGAGATTTTTTTGGAGATTATTCAGAAAAAAAGTCCTACCTTTGCAGTCGCTTTTGCAAAAAGCGAAACAAACCAAGTGAATTATTTATAAAGTTTTAGTTCTAAGTTTTAAGTGAAATGACCGAATGACGATACCGTGTCAGGCGATACAAACCGCACTTACGACTTACAACTTATAACTTATAACAAACTAAGAATTATGGCATCACAGAAGAAAGAACTCACCGTTGAAGAGAAACTCAAAGCGCTTTATGACTTGCAGCAGAAGCTCTCGGAGATTGACGCTATCAAGACGCTCCGTGGCGAGCTGCCGCAGGAAGTGCAGGATCTGGAGGACGAGATTGCAGGCCTTCAGACACGCGAGTCCAAGTACCAAGATGAGATTGCTAAACAGCAGGAAGAATTAGCCTTCAACCGCGAGACCAAGCAGAAGGCCGAGGAACTCATCGAGAAGTACACTGCCGACCAGGACAATGTGCGCAACAACCGTGAGTATGACTACCTGACCAAGGAGATTGAGTACCAGAAGCTGAACATCGAGCTTGCCGAGAAGAAGATGAACGAGGCGGCTCGCCGCATCGAGGCTTTGCAGGTCGAGATCAACAAGGCTAAGGAGATGTCAACCGACCGTGAGCACGCCCTTGAGGAGAAAAAGAGTGAGCTCAACGAAATTGTCTCGGAGAACAAGCAGAAGGAGGAGACCCTGCGCGAGAAGGCCAAGAAGCAAGAGAACAAGATCGAGGAGCGCCTGCTGACGGCGTTCAAGCGCATCCGCAAGAACACCCGCAACGGTCTGGGTATCGTTGTCGTTCAGCGTAACGCTTGCGGTGGCTGCTTCAACCGCATTCCCGCCCAGCGCCAGATGGAGATCAAGATGCACAAGAAGGTGATCGTGTGTGAGTACTGCGGTCGCATCCTCATCGATCCCGAACTGGTAGGTATCGCTCCCACCGAGGCCAAGAACAAATAAAGCTGCCACGCCTGCAAGAGGCAGCGCGTAGCGGGACAGGTCCCAGAGGCCGCCACGGCGACCTTAGCCATCGGGTACCACCCGTTACAAGACACCGCAATGGCAACACGCCCACATGTGGCATGTTGCCATTGTCTTATTTTGTGCCGTCGGGTCAGGCCTCGGTGAGGGCATACAGCACCCCCAAAAAGGGTTGATGCGGGGAGGTATGCGCAAATGACATATAAATGCAGTATATATTATGGTTTGGTTTGTCGAGTAAATCATGGTGTTGGTCTATTGCGGGCTAAACATCTTTTAACTTTATGCGCAAAAAACAGTCTAATTAGTAAATAAAGATGATGTTTAACCAGTCCTTTTTGTCTTGAATAAACCGGACGCAAAATGCAGATATTATGAAACGCCTTCAACTCATACCAGTCCTATCGATAGTGACATGCACACTGCTGTCTTCTTGTGCGCTCCTCGTGTCAAGTCCGCTCCCTCATACGGGACACCACCATCACCATTCCGATAGCGAGTCCAGTTACGACGCAAGACACGATTATCGTAATACCTATCATGGAACAATCCGTGTCCCTGCCGAAGGAGGAATATATGAAATCGACTGTGCCGATGACGACTTTTTCATCTCATACATTATGGACTCGTCGATGCCGCAGCCTGTTGCCACCCATAATGGTCGTTGTGGCTCGATGGTTGAATGTGGCCGGCATGTTAATGGCTTGACCTATGATGGCCCCTTTTATTCAATCGCCTGTTATCAGGAAAAACACAATTGGGTCATAGAAATTGCCCCGTTCAGGGCTGCAATGGCTTTGGGTGATGAGCGGGAAATTATGGTGCATATGAGTGATGAGTCGGACTACAGCGATGTTGTTTTTATATTTAAACAGAGTGGGGACACGGAGCCTCTAGAGTATATTCGCTAGGATCGATATTTTTACTACTTTTGTGAAGTAAATGGACCGTTTGTAGCGTCTAAGGGATAAAAACTAATACACAACCAATACACTATCAATACGATGAAGAAGATACTGCTGATAACGACAATTGTACTGTCTTGCCTGTTCACCTCATGTGAAAAGGAAGAGCAACGATTCAATTTGGACCTGGTGATGTCACCTGCCGATGAAAACCGGGAGTACGCGCATATTTGGGGACAAGATGAAAATCTCGACATCAAGTTCACACTGATAGCCGACATTTCAGGCATGCCTGAAATGAGAATCAAAACCATAGATGTTTACCTGCGGGATTCATTAATCGCAACAAGCGGTGGCGGCACCGAGGTTGCCATATCCTGTCCCCTGAAGAATGTCCCTCAAGGTATAGCCGTGCTGAAGACCATCACCAAATGCGTTGATAAAGAAAACTCCCGCGAGGTGGTGCTCACCATGCCGTTCTACCTGTGGATTACCGATGTCAAGCCCTCGACGAGCGCATCACTCAATTGCCCAAGCACAGTCTCTAACGGGTCGGTCCTGAACTGCACCTTTGACTACACCTGCAATATTGAAGAGGCGACATTGAACTGTACCAAACTGTATCTGGATGGAAAGGAAGTTGCCATCTCAACGAACGTACCCTATGACATAGCCTATAAAATCGAGGGTTTGTCGGCAGGTGTCCATGAGGTGTATGGGGTCGTGTATTGGACCCCCCAAGGCTCACATATGTTTTCGATGCCCTGCATCACCGCGGTGAAAAACATCACCGTGAAATAAATCTTAAACATTGAAAAACGGTAACGCTATGAAAAGAGCATTTCTGTCTAGAGCGCTGGCCCTCGTGGCATGCCTGGTGTGTTACATGGGCACAGTGGCGCAAGAGGCCTATGCGGTCTTTACCGAGGGCGACAGCACGCTGACATTCTACTGTGATGACCTGCGCAGTACCCGCCCCGGCAGTTCCTATTCGCTGAACACGGAGTATGGTCTTCCCGGCTGGTTTGATGACCGGGGCAAGGTTGGCCATGCGGTGGTTGACCCCACATTTGCCGCAGCCCGTCCCACATCGACCAACAGTTGGTTCCGCGGCATGACTCACCTCACTTCTATCACGGGAATCAACTACTTGAATACCAGCCAGGTGACAAACATGGGAGGGATGTTCAGTGGCAGCACATCCTTGACCGCCCTTGACCTGAGCGGCTTTGATACCGGTAGTGTGGCAGAAATGGGAAGCATGTTTGCTGGTTGTGAATCCTTGTCCACCCTTGACCTGAGTGGTTTTAACACCTCGAGTGTGACGAGCATGGTGGCCATGTTCTGGAACTGCAAGTCATTGACCACTCTGGATGTGAGCGGTTTTAACACCGAGCATGTGACGGTCATGAGAGCCATGTTCCAAGACTGCAACTCTTTGAGTTCGCTGGATGTGGGCGGCTTCAACACCTCGAGCGTGACCGACATGAAAGATATGTTCCACGGCTGCAAGTCCTTGAGTTCGCTTGATGTCAGCGGCTTCAACACGGGTAATGTGACCGACATGAGAGCCGTGTTCTGTGATTGCAAATCCTTGGACACTTTGGATGTGAGCGGCTTTAACACCAGTCATGTGACGCATATCGGCTCGATGTTCTCGGGTTGTGAATCCTTGGGCACCCTGGATGTGAGTGGGTTCAACACCAGTAATGTGACGCAAATGGTCGCGATGTTCCAGGACTGCAAATCCTTGACCGTCCTGGATGTGAGCGGCTTTGATACCAGGAAAGTGACCGGCATGGGATTCATGTTCAGCGGCTGTCAGTCATTGGCGGCCCTGGATGTGAGCGGCTTCAATACCGAGCAGGTGACCACCATGAGGGCTATGTTCCAATCCTGCAGCGCTCTGACTTCGCTGGATGTGAGCGGCTTTGATACCAGGAATGTGACCAACATGGGGTCCATGTTCAGTGGCTGTCAGTCATTGACCACCCTTGACTTGAGCGGTTTCAATACCGAGCATGTAGCTGACATGAGAGCCATGTTCCAATCCTGCGTCGCTCTGACTTCGCTGGATGTGAGCGCATTCAACACCTCGAGTGTTACCGACATGAGTTCCATGTTTGCCGGCTGCAAATCCTTGACCAGCCTTGATGTGAGTGGCTTCAATACCTCGAGCGTGACCGACATGAGTTCCATGTTCAGTTATAATTCCTTGAGCACTCTGGATGTGAGCGGCTTCGATACCGGTAATGTGACCGACATGAGTTTCATGTTCTCATACGACACCTCATTGACCAATCTTGACCTGAGCGGCTTCAACACCTCCAGCGTAGAGAACATGAGGTACATGTTCTATAACTGTGAATCGTTGAATGATCTCGACCTGAGCAGTTTTGATACCGAGCATGTGACCGACATGACATCCCTGTTCAATTTCTGCAAATCCTTGACATCCCTTGACTTGTGCAGTTTCAATACCTCGAGCGTGGAGAATATGGACGGCATGTTGTGGGGTTGCAGTCATCTGCAAACGATTTATGCCGGTGAAGAGTGGAGTACCGATGCACTGACTGACTCAAGGGGAATGTTCTATGGTTGCCTTTCGCTGGTTGGTGGCCAAGGTACAAGATATAATGAAAACTATGTTGACGCATCGCGTGCCCATATCGACGGCGGTCCGGACAATCCCGGCTATTTCACCGAGAAAGTTGATGTGCTGCAAGGTGATGTGAACGCCGATGGCGAGGTGAGCATCGCCGATGTGAATTGCGTTCATGACATCATCCTGGAATCTCCTGACACCCATGACGGCCCTGCCGATGTGAACGGTGACCATGAGGTGGACATCGCAGATGTGAATGCTATTATCAACATCATCTTAAGCCACTGATGATAAGATAAAGATGCGACTTTTCAAGGTCTAATCGGTTGAACAACTTTTCCAAAATTATAAAAGTCTGGCGAGTACCAGCGCCTCATGAATAATAAAATCGTGATTAAGTGAGCGCAATGCCATGCTTGCATGAGCATTGCCGAGCGAGAACGATTTATCAAAATCACCGAAATCTAAAAGAAAATAAGTGTTTATCAAAGATTATTGTTACCTTTGCTGAGATGGAGAAAGAAGAATTGATTATGAAAAAGGATATATTTTTCGCATTATTGGCTATTCTGCTTTTGTCATGTAACCAGGCAGTTAATAAAGAGCAATCAACTAAGGTTACATCGATGAATACTGCCCAAATGAAAACTGAATCAGTTTTTTACGACACCATTAGAATAACAGATGATGTCCTTTATGTTGTAGTTCATGAACGAATAGGAAATAAGGTGACTAAAGGAGAAATTGTCAAGTATATTGATAATGATGGTAATGAAATATCTCAAGATGATCCTCGGTGTAATGCTACTCATAAAAAAGGGGAATATGGTTATATCGTCAAAGCAGGTGATACCATTTTCTATGAAGCGGAAACTCTTCCAATGTATCCAGGTGGCAAAAGCGAAATGGAAGCATATCTCAAAAGAAACACGGTTTATCCCTATGATGAGAAAAACAATCATCCTACGGGAAAGGTCGGAATCCAATGTCAGATAAAAAAGGACGGCACAATCGGAATCGTGAGTGTTTGCCGCTCAATTGATCCCAAACTCGATGCCGAAGCAATCAGGATAGTCTCGTCATTTCCGAGTTTCACACCCGCAACAATACAAGGTAAAAACGTGAGTTGTTGGTATATCGTAATGGTGCCTTTCCAATAAGTTTAAGCGTCTTTTCAAGGCATACGCGGTTGAGCGACTTTTCCAATAATATAAAGTCAGGGCGAGCGCCAGCGCCTCATGAACAATAAAATCGTGATTAAGTGAGCGCAATGCCATGCTTGCATGAGCATTGCCGAGCGAGAACGATTTATCCAAATCACCGAAATCTAAGAGAAAATGAGTGTTTAGCGAAATAAATCGCTGCATTTGCCGTAATGATAAAAAGATTAATCGGATGTTAATCACTCGGGCATGAAAAAAATAGTTCTAAAATACTGGTGGGTATTGCCACTATTGCTATGTTGTTGCTTACTAGGCTTGACGTTCTTATTTTCCTCAACAACTATAATTTTCGAAAGCATTGTCGGTGTTTTGCTCTTATTTGTTGTCATTCTACTTCCAGTTTCTTGGATTGTGCTGATCATCAATAAAAAATGGTGGCAATGCCTCTTATCATTTTTGCTCTCCGTCATACTCTCTGTCATAATAGTGATTTTGTTTTGGATGCCTTTAGTAATGGCAGCATTGTTTGAGTCTGAACCAGATGATTTTGGCAGCAAGCATAAAATTCCAGATGGTTTGGAGTATCATTTGCCACTTCAGTCATCTTCAGACGAAAATGTACTTATTGATAGCCTTGATGCAGAGACATACCTACAAGTTTGGCAAGGATACCAAGGCGGTATCTATACATATGATTTTTACTATCCTTCCTTACCAGCAGGTGAAATATTCTTGCGATGCTATGAGGTTACTGAAAACATCCCTTTATCGGAAGACAGATTGGGGCGTCGAAGCTCGGTACATGTGGACTCCACAAATTCATTTTCTAAATTGGTTAATCAGTATGAGTTTACCATTTATGAGGGTGATTGGGAAGATTACTATGCTGCTAGAATAGAGGTCTGGTTTAGAGATGCTACATCAAAGAAGGAAAGAAAACTATGCGAAAAGATATACAGGGTTGAGGGATGGATGAGATAATTGTATGAATTCCAATTTATCGGTATGTCTTTTCAAGGTTCACGCGGTTGAACAACTTTTCCAAAATTATAAAAGTCTGGCGAGTACCAGCGCCTCATGAACAATAAACAAACGAAAAGAAAACGTATGTAGCTAAAGAATGCCTACCTTTGTAACAGTTAAATGTCAATTATAGCACGAAAGCGATTATGTTATTCAAAAAGAACGTTGGTTTTATTTTGTTAGCTCTATTGGCTTTTCTTGGTTTGTGTGCAGAATTTGTATTGATGCTTATTGAGCAGCATGTCAATGTGATGGATATAGCACAATGGAGCGTTAGTCAAATGATTCAACATTGGCAAATCATAATTCCAGTGTGGCTGATAGTGTCCATTTTAGTCATCTTACTTAGCAAAAGACTTTGTTCATTCAATGTATTTGAGCCACATTCCACACCTTCCAGATGGCAGCTGATCCTTGGTGTTGTACTGCCTGTGATATTTGCTGTGGTGTTGTCAATTATCAGTGGGGGACCTGGCTTTGTGAGGACCTTCAAAGCTGCATCTTTGACATTTTTTACCTTACAGTACGTCTATTACCTTCTTGAAATGCTATTGAGTGGCTTAATCATCAGTCTGTCTCAACAGGCCATCACTGAATCTTCAGGCAAACGAAGTATGTTCCCTTGGGGAGGACTGATATTAGGACTAACTTGGGGTCTGGGCCACTACATTACAAAAGGTGATGTTTACACAGCACTCATCGCCTTTGTGATAGCCATGTTCTTTGGCCTTATCTTCAATTTGACAGGGAAGGATTTAAAGAAAGCATGGCCGTTGATGTTTTTGGTTTTTGCTTGCTTCGGTTGACGCATTTCCCCTGTCTTTTCAAGGCATATACTCGGTTGGATTACTGTTGCGGTAATTCAACCGATTTTTTTGGATACTCACAGTCGGCGGGCGCCAAATTTCTATTCAATTGTCTATTCAATTGTCGAGGCTGGAGACGCAAGATTTTGTGTCCCAGCAATGCAGGAACCAATGCTGGCAAGGATTTTGGCTGACGGTGGTGCAGTGTTAATAACTTTTTTGTGGGTAATCGTGCAGCGGTGTGGCGGGAAAAGAGTAACTTTGTTATCGGCCTTGCCGCATCGAGCCGGCAGGGCAAGGATTGACTAGAACTGAGACTATTATTACATCACGACATGAACGGGACAGGAAAATTATATTTCAAGTACGGCACGATGGGGTCGGCCAAGACGGCCCTGCTGCTGACCCAGGCCTACAACTTTGAAGAGCGCGGCATGCAGTACCTGTGCATGAAGCCCATTATCGACGACCGCGAGAATGACAATGTCATCCGCTCACGCATCGGCATCGAGCGCAAGTGCTCCTGGATTTATCCCGAGAGCGACCTGTATGAGATGCTGAAGGAGATGTTTGACCGCACGCTGGTCGTCAAGGACTGGATCCTGATTGACGAGGCACAATTCCTGTCTGCATCCCAGATTGACCAACTGGCGCGCATCGTCGACGACTATGGCGTGAATGTGGTGTGCTATGGCCTGCGCACCGATTTCCAGTCCCACCTGTTTGAGGGCTCGCGTCGCCTAATGGAACTTGCCGACACCATCGAGGAGGTGAAGTCAACCTGCTCGTGCGGCCGCAAGACCATCATCAATGCCCGCATCGACAGCAGCGGCAACATCGTTACCGACGGCAACCAGGTCGAGATTGGCGGCGACGACAAGTATGTGTCGCTGTGCCGCCGCTGCTGGCGCAACCGTCGCATCGAGAGCACCAACAGGAACGCCATCAAGTTTGAGGACGAGTGATTTTAGTTAGGAGTTAGGAATTAGGAGTTAGGAGTGAGGAATTAGGAGTGAGGGGTTGGGCATCTGCCGGGTAAACCACTCACTCCACTTGTTTTTTATTTCTTTTTCTTCTTTTTGTCGGGGACCAACAGGTGCAGCAGCCAGCCGATGACAGTGAGCGCAATGCTGAAGGCCAGAGCCCACCAGAAATCCTTGACCATGAAATGGGGCTTGAGGACCCATGAACACAATTCCACCATCAGGGCGTTGATGACCAGAGTGAACAGTCCCAGAGTGAGGATGTTGATGGGTAATGCCAGGAATTTCACGATGGGTTTGATCCAAGAGTTGATGAACCCGAGTACTATGGCAACAATCACAGCCCACCACCATGGGTCGACATTCACGCCGTCGAGTATGAGCGAGGTAAGGAAAACCGCTATTGCCGAAACAATTAATCTGAGAATCATAACAGTTTATATTTAAATGTTTTATCTTCGGTAAAGCCCGGATGGCGTGGCGCAGCCTGCCGGTAGGCGCCGTCCATCTCCCGTTTGGGCACGATAAAGGTACAACTATTTCGCCGTATGGGAGGCAATAATTGTTTTTTTTAAGTCGCAATACTGAATTTTTTCAGTAATTTTGCGGCTCAATTGAGAGAATGATATGACTGAATCAACAAAAAAATACCTGAATCTGGCCAAGGACTATGTGATGATTACCGTGGGCCTGTTTTGCTATGCGTTTGGTTTTACGGCATTTATCCTTCCCGAGAAGATTGTGATTGGCAGTGTGACGGGTCTGTCTTCACTGTTGCACTATTGGCTCAACTGGAATGTGGCTGTGACCTACTATGTCATCAACATCATCCTGCTGGTCATCGCCTTCCGCAGTGTGGGCAAGCAGTTTGTGTTGCGCACGATTATCGGCGCATCAATCTCGACAATCCTGATAGGTGTCCTACAACCCATGTTCCCGACGCCCATTATCGAGCAGCAGACGTTCATGAACGTCATCCTGGGCGCCGTGCTGTGCGGACTGGGCTTGGGCA
>Ga0310695_10002249_pt1 | contig 41465 bp, 35 predicted proteins | sample RumenRJG_04DNA_FD_203882 | JGI IMG/M metagenome (GOLD analysis project Ga0310695, IMG submission 203882) | Bovine rumen microbial communities from Lethbridge, Alberta, Canada - RJG_04 (v2) (version 2) | ecosystem: Host-associated > Mammals > Digestive system > Stomach > Rumen | place: Canada...
GCTGAAACTGAAAATGACTGGGAAAAACTTCTTCCCTGGAATATTGAAATTACTCCATATAAGATTCGTGGAGAATGGATTTAAATTGTGGTATAATTATGTAAACGTAAATTCAATTTGCGGATACCTTTGAGTCATGTTCTCTTGCTTTTTCAAGGCTGTTATTTGCCTTCAACTTTTCAGTTTTTATGTTGATTCCAACAGCTAAAAAATGTGCTTCTATCGCATTGTAGTCGTGGTCACTTGCAAGTATAACAAATTCCGCATTTGAATTATGAGCCAGCACCATTCCGAGATAAACTGAAAGCACATTGTCCAAAGCGTTATCGCCAACCAAATATATGCGAATCGGCATGATGTTGTGGATGATTTTCAATTTCCCGGCTTTTCTCAAAAAAGTCTCATACCAACCGTTGTTTCCGTTGTCGCCGCCAATAAGGCAGAATATCTGCGTATTGGGCGAAATATATTCTTTTTCTTTCAGATAATCAAAAACTTTTTCGGCATTGCTGTTTTCGCCGTTTTCGCAGTCGATGAAAACATAGCGACTTATGCCGACTGTCCAGAAAAAGTCAATCATCTAAATCTCCTTGTCTTTTTTAATGAAAGATTCCGCTGGAAAAACTTCATCAAATGAATTTTTTATCGAGATTTTCCGTTCTTCAACTTCATCGATTTTAGCGATGTACAAGCGAACAGCATTCGCCCATTCGTGGATATGATTGAATTCCGTTTTTCCGACTTTACATTTCTGCATAAGGACGACAAATTCAGAAAGATACTGTGTCAAATATTTTCCGCCGAAATATCTGTATTCAAACGCCTTTCTGTAAAATTCAAGAGCTGTCTCAAATTCACGGCAAAGAACATGATATTTTCCTTTGAACCAATTGTAGAAGAAGTTTCCGCAAACTCGAATTTCCTTCGGCGACAAGATTTCCAAATCACTTTCTGAAATAGTCTTGTTTAAAAACTTTTTGCACGTCGAAAGTTCTTCGTCAATTCTGTAAATTCTTTCAAAAATTTGCAGAGAGCGAGCAAGTTCAAATTTATCGCAAACTGGAAAATGTATTATGTCGGGAGGAATGTAATACAACGAAGAACATGAAATGGAGACATCTTGAACCCCACATTCTTTATCAAATGCTTCATAGATATATTCGCTAATCAAATTCTTGCTTCTATTAGTTGGCAGAACCAAAAAACGCATAAGCGAGAACATGGGATTTTGAACCTCAAAAAGTTGATACTGGCGAAAATCCTTTACGATAAAAACATACCGGTAAAAAAAGCGAAGTCCACTTTGCACGGTCTCTTTAAAATTTTGAGAAACAAGATTTTGCTCCTCAAGGCATTTGAAAAAATTCGAAAAAAAGTACGCCAAAAACAAATGCGTTTTGAAAATAAAATAATTGCTCTTCGATTCCTTGAATTTTATATTTTCTGGAGTCGGAGATGAAAGAATCGTCTTTATGATTTTCCATGACGGCGACACGCCTTTCTCAATCCAGTCAGTTATGGATTTCGCGTAATTTGTTTTTTTCTTGCTTGATTCTTGAGAATCTTTCAAATTCTCCCAATATTTGAATAAATCTGATTTAGGGTTTTCAATATCTGAAAAAAGAAAATCAAAGCATGAAGGAATCAGTTTTACATTTTCGTTGTAATTCGTTTGCTTCCAAAAATCGGAAATCATAAGCGTCATTTGAAGAGTATAGCCCCATTCTTTTCCTTCCTTCTTTTCAAGATGGTCATATATTTCCCTGAATGTCAGAGCAAGACAATACATGATTTGCAGTTCGATTTCATTCTTTGTCGGATTGTTATACGGATTTGTATTTGTAATGAGTGCAAGAATATCATGATAAAGAGTCGGAACGATATAATTATGAGTTTGGTTCATAAAATTGTTGTCCATTGCCCATTTGCAGAAATTGTTCAGCAGATTTTCAAACTGGCGGAGCGAGTCGATTCTGATTTCGTCCTCTTTTTCAAGTCGCTGGATCATTTTTTTGACGCTTGGTTTTTCTTTGTCCGAAACAGACTCAAGTAAAGCGTCAAGCCCGATACCATTTGCAAAGAGTTTTACAATCTGCCCGATTTTTATTGTTCCAAACTGCATGAAAATATTTGAATTGCTCATTTCCACAGCAAACTCCTTGAAATTGTTTTTTAACAGTTTAAGAAATCCCATTCAAAAAATATGCAACTTTTCGGGGACAATTTTCAAAATCCCCTCAAACCTCACTTCGCATCCGACGCATCCGCAGCCTGCCTTTCTTTCACATTTACAATCTCCTTTCTGTCGTTCTCCTTTGCATCTTTTTTCACTGCCGGAAAGTTCACCTTGCTTCCGTTGCGCTTGAAGATTTCCGTTTGGAGAAAAAACTGTGTTTCGTGCAGTTTCCATTTTCGGGGCTGCTTTCATTTTTCAAAAGTGTTCGTGCGGAATCCTCCGGAAATGCTCCCTGACGAGCCTGCCGGATTCCGTGAGGTCGGATTCCGACCAGCCGGATGTCTTCTGGCACCAGCTTTGGATTGCGGAGGCGGTCTCGCCCTTGTTCGAGATGCTCCAGTTTATGTGGCTCAGCCCGAGTTTCCCGCAGAGGTCGAACCATTTCCGGCTCTCTTCCGCATTGAATCCGCCGTTGCCGCTTGCGTCGCAGGTGCCGAATTCCGTGATGAAGACGGGGAGGCCTGCGCGCACGCAATTCTCCACGCGGGCGCGGAACGAGTCGCGGTGCGTGTTCGCGTAGAAGTGGAACGTGTACATCACGTTCCTGAACGGGAGCGGGTTGTTGAGCGGCCCCTCGATGTCCTGGCTCCACGTGTTCGTCCCGACGATGATGACCGAGTTCGGCGCGTTTTTCCGTATCGCGGGGATTATCTCTTCGGCGTACGGCTTCAGCGACGAGTCCCAGTCGGCGCCGGTCGGCTCGTTGCAGATTTCGTAGAGGACGTTCCCGCTTTTCGCGTATTCGCGCGAAATCTCGGAGAGAAACGATTTTGCGTCCGCCTTCCACCTGTCGTTCGGGTTGAAGTTGTGCACGTGCCAGTCGACGATGACGTACAGCCCGAGCTTCGCCGCCGCGTCGATTCCTCGCCTGACGATGCTCTTGAGCGCGCTTTTGTCTCCGCCGTTGCAGTACCCGTTGTAGTCGCCGGGGTAGAGCGCGAGCCGCACGCAGTTCGCGCCGAAGTCGTCACGCAGCGTTCTGAACGTATCCTCGCCGACGTACCTGCTGAATTCGTTCCCGAAATTGATTCCGTGCGTGCTGAATCCCACGAGGACGATTTTCTTCCCGTTCTTGTCGAGGAGGCTCGCGCCGGAGACGCGGAGGTTCCCGTGCAATGCGAACGGCGTCCCCGACGGCGATTTCGATTCCGGCTTCGTGGCGGCCGCGTTTTCCTGCTCGGCATCGTTTTTCCCGATTTCCGCACGCGCTCCGGTTGATGGCGCCAGAGAAGATGAGAGGGACACCGATTCCACCGTCACGCCGTAGCCGTTCAGCGAAAGCCCGTGCGCCCGGATTTTTTCCGCGTCGCTTTCCGTCATCGTGTATGCGATTTCCGCTGTGCCGCCCGAAAAATCCGGGACGATTGCGCCCTCCCGCTTTCCCCCGCTGAGTTTTCCGCCCGTAAGTTCCTGCCAGCCCGACGGGGCCGACGCGTAGAGCTTCACGTTCCTGTATTCGTATTTCCTTTTCGGAGCCGAGAGCCGGAGCGTTATCGTTCCGCCCGCCCGCGCTCCCGCACATTCGCTTTTTGGGACGGAGATTGACTCCGACCACGACGAGAGCTCCTTCTTCCCGACGAAGACGCCGTTCCCGCCGGGGAAATCGTTCTCCCGCGCGTTTTTCGGGGGCGAGAGCGAGATTTCGGTCAGCGCCGCGCCGTGGCCGTGGATGACGATTCCGAACGCCCGCGCGTTTTCCGCGTCGCTTTTTGTCAGCGCGTACGAGACTCGCGCCGTTTTTCCGCTGAACGACGGGACGAGCGCGCCCGAATACGACGCGCCCTCCGTTTTTCCCGCGGAGAATTCCTTCCAGCCGCCGTTCGTCGGGGCGTATATTTTGAGATTCTGGTAGTCGTCTGCCGTCTTCTGCAGGGCGAGATTCATCACGGTGCCTTTTTCCGCGCTTTTGAATTTCTCCGCGCCGACTTGTATGGTCGATTCCCACGTCAGCGCCGATTTTCCCGACCATATCGTCTCCGCGTGCAGCGACGATGCCGATGATGCGCACAGAAGGACCGCGCCCATCTTTCTGAGAATAGCTCTTATGTTCATTTTTTTCCGTTTCCTAAGGCAGCTTTCCCTGCGTATTGCGGGCTATTCACCCTTTTTCATGAAATCCTCGAATTCCACGCCCTTTCCGGAAGGCACGTCCCGCGTGAGTATTGCCCCGGCGACCGTTCCGAGGAATTCGGGCGTGATTCCGGGAAGAAGCTCCTTTTCCGTCCGAAGCACGCCGATGTCGCTCTCGGCGACGCGCTCGCCGCTCTTCATGTCGCGGAGAAAGTGGAGCGAGCGGTTCGTCCGCCCGTAGTTCGCGCTTTCAGCCGCCGCAAGCCTCTTCGTTCCGCTTCCGAGCACCTTCTCGATTCTTCCGCCGTATTCCTCGCGGAGCTGCTTTTTTATGTAGTCGCCCGCGTTCTCTCCGTACTGCCTGATGACAGCCTCGCACTGCCTGACGCAATGGTTCATCAGCGCGAACTGCTCGCCTGTAAGCGCCACGGGGTCGTCAAGCCCGTCCGTCTCCTTGCTCAGCGTTATGTGCTTCTCAATCATCGTCGCGCCGACAGCCGCCGCGAGGCTCGGGACCAGCACGGGGTCGAGCGAATGGTCGCTCACGCCGCACGGAATGCCGAAAATGCGCGACAAGTTCGGGATGACGGAAAGGTTGTATTCGTCTTCCGGGGCGGGGTAGAACGTGATGCAGTGCAGGAGCGTCGCGTTTTCCGTTCCCGTGATTTCGATTGCCTTCTCGATGTCGCGGAGCTTCGACACGCCGCTCGACATGACGACCTGGATTTTTTCCGATTTCCTGAATTCCGCGAGCGATTCGAGCAGGGGAATGTGGTTCAGCTCGGGCGAGGCGATTTTCACCGCGTCTGGCTTTATCTCCATGAGCTCGCAGAGGCTCCGCACCCCGAACGGCGTGCACATGAACTTTGCGCCGAGCAAGTGCGTGAATTCGAGGCACTCTCGGAAGAATTTCTGTCCGACCTCAAGTTCCCGGAACCGGTCGAACAGCCGTATCCTTCCCGTAGGCAGGTTCACGTATCCCGTCTGCGGGTGGAGAATTTCCTCCGCGTATACCCATTGGAATTTAACCCAGTCGGCTCCCGCGCCGACAGCCGTCTCTATAAGTTCTTTCGCCTTCGATATGTCTCCGCCGTGCGAAGTTCCTATTTCCGCTATTATTTCCATGATTTGATTTTCGGTAACAAAAGTCGCCGAATGAACGGCGTGCATACATTCATCTGCCCGCCGCCGGTGTCGCCGTCGAGTGGATGTGCGTTATCGCGGCGGCAATCGCGTCTGCCGCGTGGTCGGGGCGGGGAGTCTCCTTCAGGTTGAGGAGAATCCTGACGCAGCGCTCGACGGTCTCCTTCCCGGCGGATTGCGTGCCGGTCACCGATGCTTTTATCTTGTTCGGCTTGTACTGCGCCGGGGAAATCCCGTTTTTCGCGAGCGCCATCGTCACGACGCCCTTCGCCTCCGCGACCATCATCGCGCTCGATGAATTCCGCCCGAAGAACAGCTCCTCCATCGCGGATTCGTCCGGAGCGTATTTGCCGACAACCTCCTCGATTCCGCGGAATATCTCAAGGAGCCGCGACGGATGGGCGTCCTCCGGCGATGTCTCGATGACTCCGTAGCCGACGAGGCTCATCCTCCCGCCGAAATCGTCGATTATGCCGAATCCCGTGTTCGCAAGCCCCGGGTCTATGCCGAGAACGCGCCGTATGCGCTTCATCAAAAAACCTCCGTCAAAAACTGCCCGGGCAAAAAAAAGCACAGACCGTCAACAGCCTGTGCCTTCCGTATCGTGTCCGGTTTTCCCGCGTCACCCGCGGTTCCCGAAATTCAGCCTATCTCAGCCCTCGAAGTCTTCGGGGAAGTTTGCCGTGTGCCAGACGTTCTGGACATCGTCGTCTTCCTCGAGCTTGTCGATGAGCTTCTGGACTTTCGCCGCCGTCTCAAGGTCGACGTCCGTGTAAGCCTGCGGAACCATTGAAACCTCAGCTGAGAGCGACTCCCATCCCTTCGGCTCTAGAGCCTCGACGACGGTCGTGAAGTCGTTCGGTGCGGTCGTAACGGTGATGACTCCGTCCTCGTTCACGATGTCCTCGGCGCCTGCCTCAAGAGCAGCCTCCATGACCTCGTCCTCGCTGACCTTCTCCGCGTCGTACTCGATGACGCCCTTGCGGTCGAACATGCGGGATACTGAGCCTGAAGTTCCGAGGTTTCCGCCGTGCTTGTTGAAGATGTTGCGTACGTTTGCCGCCGCGCGGTTATGGTTGTCTGTCAAAACCTCGACGAGAACAGCGACGCCGCCTGCAGCATATCCCTCGTAGACAAGTTCCTCGAATGTTCCGCCAGCAAGCTCACCGGTTCCCTTCTTGATTGCGCGCTCGATGTTGTCCTTCGGCATTGATGCTGCGCGCGCCTTGACGATGGCTGCGCGGAGGCGCGGGTTTGCGTTCTGGTCTCCGCCGCCCATGCTTGCCGCGATGGAGATTTCCTTGATGAGTTTCGTGAAGAGAGCGCCCCTCTTCGCGTCGGCTGCACCCTTTGCGTGTTTAATGGTTGACCATTTATTGTGTCCAGACATTTGGAACTCCTATAAAAAAGATTCGGATAATAATTTGTTCGATGATACCCGATTCCGCGCCTAAAAATCAAGGGTTCGGCAGTATGGCGGGCGGGGTAGTCCGGCGGAACCACTTCTCGCGGAGGGAGCGGACAACGGCGCCCGTGTCGGAAAAGCCGCCGAGGGGAATCGTTTCCTTGAGAACCGTTTTTTTCCCGTGCAGCTCGATGAAAACGCATTTTTCCTTTTCGGTTATTATTGCGCACATCTTGGGATTCCATCCCGCCGCATCTTTCTCCGCGGAAATCGCACGCTCGAGCGCCCGAATCTTTTCCGAGAACGCCTCGTCCGCCGCAGAAAGCGCATTCGGCTCCGCCTGTTCGCCATCCGTGAGGTTCTCCGACATGCAACCGATTATCGCGTCCGTTTTTCCGCCGGTGATGATGAAAATGGTGTCCGTTCCGTCCGAAAGAGCATCTGTTCTCTCCGCCGCGCAGTCAAGCCCTGTCCTTTCCGCGAGGGAGCGGGAAATCGTATTCATCTTTTCGAACCTGTTCAGCATATTCTCCGTCTTCGTGCGTATCTTTTCCGCGAGCGCGGGGAAGTCGTCCGCCTCGTCCGCGGTTGTCTCTGTCGTCGTTCTCCAGATTTCGTGCTGGCCGTGGGCGTCTTCGTTTTCCGTTTTCGGCATCGTGGCGATTTCGATTTCTCCGTTTTCTATTGAGATGGTCTGGAACTGATACTTGCACGACAGTTCCGCGACGAGGGACGACATGTTGTCCGAAAGCCTTCTGATTTTTCCGTAGAACGAGTCCGCGCGCGCGCGCGCATCTTTGACTTTCGCGATGATGTCTGCGGAGGTGTCGTCGGGAGCGATTCTTGCCGTCGCCTTGATTCCGAACCCGCGCTTTATCGTGACGCAGCTTTCCGGCGTTCCGACCCAAGTCTCGACCTCGACGCAATCGCTCATGCCAGCCGTTTCAAGCAGCGCCCGTACCGAAGCATCGCGCACCGAGGCGATTTTTGCCTCCTTCGAGGCTTCCTTCGCCGCTTTTTCGGAAATCGCTTTCAGGCGCAATGCGATTTTCTCCGCGATTTCCGCGATTTCCCCCGATTCCGCTTCCTCTGGGATGAGAACGGAAAACGTATGGTTCGTGGGCGTGTTCGCGACAATCGTGTTCTCGTCCCGTTTCGGACGCCGGATTTTCACGGTTATTCCGGAACCCTGTCCGCTTTTGTCCGCTGTTATGGAAAGCGACGCTACGGCGCATTCGCAATGCTCCGCGCTCGGCTTTTCCGTCCCGCATTTTCCGCGCTTTTCGATTTCCTTTCGGATTTCCTCCGCAACCGCGAGCGCCTCCTCCTCGTCGCCGGACATATGCTCGCTGCCATCATCGAAATCGAAATCGAAATTGAAATCGTCGCCACCTTCGATTGCGGCGATGGCGATGTCGTCGTTCAGCCCGCGGTAGGGCCAGCCGGTCTCGTCCGCGACGAATTGCCTGAAAAGATGTTCCTCCCTCATGTCCTTCCCGTAGGGTTTTCCGTATTCCGCCTTGAATTTCGCCGACATGTCCGCAATTTCCCCCTTCGTCAGCTCGGGGGTGTTCATTTCTGTTTCGCACATTGTCCCGAGAAGCTGGTCAATCTCGCTTTGGGTGAGAATCTTGTTATAATGGGGCTCTTCCGCTTCGTCGTTCCGGTAAGATTTGAGAATCGCGACGAGATGTTCGATGTCGCTGGCGGAAAGGGCTTCGGTCGTTTTTGAATCCATTTTTTGTGTCTCTCCTTGCGCCCGGAAAAAAAGAGCGGAATCGCGCTTCTGTTTCCGCGTTTCCGCTCCTCCTGCGTTATTTCTTGAAAAGCTTGTTGAGGGCTTTCTTGCCTTCCGCCTCGGCTTTTTTCGTCGCGTCGGCTTTCGCCTTTTCGACCGTCGCCTTTGCGGCTCCCTTTATCTGCTCCTCAAGTTCCGCCTTCTTTTTTTCGAGCGATGCGCGCACCGCGTCGAGGCTTGCGTTCTGCGCGTCGATTTCTCCCTCGATTCCGAGGAATTCCTTGACTTTCGCGACCGCCTCGTTCGACGAGCCGTTTATCTGCTCGTTTATCTTCTTGAACGCCGCCTCCTTCGCGTCGCTCGCCATGCCCTTTACGGCTGTCTCCATCGCCTTGGCGAACTGCTCCGCGAAATTCCCCGAAAGGTCGAGGTTCACGCCGCTGCTTTCCCGCCACGAGAATCCGTAGCCGACGTTGAGGTTCGTGATTGAGTCGAGCGCCTGCCGGTAGTATTTCGTCACGGTCTCGTTCGAAAATCCGTCCGTCGTCAGTTTGACCGGGTTGAGCGAGACGGAGCCGCCCGCGCTGAACCCGTCCGCGCCGCCCGCGCCGTGGAGCGAGACTGTCGCCGTTCCGTTTATCGACGGGATTCCCGATGCCGAAGCGATTTTCGCGCCGTCCACGTTCGCGGAGAAGCCGCTTCCCGTGTAGTCGAGCGCGAGCAAATCAGCCGCCGATTTCCGCACGTCGAGGGTTATCTTCCCCGAATGGTTCACGTCCTTCACGTCGAATTTCGCCTCGGCGGTCGTCGGCTTTCCGATTATGTCCTGGTCGCTCGTCACGTTCTGTATCGCCCCGGAAAATCCTTTTGAGCCGTCGTTTTCCGTGTAGCCGGACGCGGAGACGTTCTTTATCCAGAGCTTCGGGAGCTCCTTCGAGTACCATATCGTCCTGCCCTTCATTCGCCCGGTCTTTCCCTTGTCGGCCTTCTTCTCCTTTTTTGGCTCCGCGTCCGATTTCGCCTTCATCTGCATCCCGTAGTCGATACCCTTCTTCACGTAGGGATAGTATTTCCCGAGCATGTCGTAGGCGACCGTGTTGAGCGCGTTCGTCAGAAGCGTCTTCGCGTTCTTTATCGTGTCCGTCACGGAGCCGATTATCCCCTTCGCAAGCTCCGTGTCCGACTGGACGGCATCCGCCACGTTCTTGAGCGTCGCCTCCGCCGCCCGCGCGTCCTTCTTCACGTCGCCCGTCACGGTCTCGAACGACGATTTCATGCTGTTTCCCGTGGTGATTGCGGAATTTATCTTCTCGAGGTATTCCTTGAGCTTCGTCGGGTCGCTTTTGAGCTTCTGGACGCTAAGCGACTGGAGCTCCTTCACGCTCGCGGAGAAATCCTCGACCTGTCCTTTGAGCTCCGCGGGTTTCGCCTGCCACTTCGCGACGAGAGCCTGCGCGTCATCCTGCGCTTTTTTCGCGGCATCCGGCGTCCTGAGCTTCGACTGGATGTTCGCCACGATTTCCTCCGCGCTCTCCCCGCCGAGCATTCCCGTCGCCTGCGATTTGAGGTCGGAAATCGCCTGCTCCGTCCGCGCCTTGACCGCCTTCGCGAACGCGCTTTCCTCGGCCGGCTTCTCCGCCTTTTTCTTCTTTTTCGGAAGCTCGCAGCTCGTCTTCCTGTCGGTGCCGAATTTCATTCCGGAGACGGAGACGTCGTTGATTATCGCCTTGCCGCGCAGCGCCTGCGTGAAGTTCATGTCGAGCGTGATGTTCTCCGCCTCGAACAGGTTCTTCATGAAATTTTCTGAATCCTTGTCGCCGATTGCGAGCGAGTCAACCCTGACGGATATGCCGAGCAGCCTCACGCGCACCGAGCCGACGTCCGTTTTCGCGCCGAACACCGCCTCGCAGCCGGATTTTATCGCCTTCCTCGCGATTACGTTCTTGAACGCGCCGACGGTAATCGTGACTGCGGCGACGAGCGAGGCGCACGCGACGAGCGGGACGAGCTTCACGCGCATCTTGTTCTTCTTTATGTCCTTCGCAATCGACTTGAGCCGCTCGAATTCCGCCTTCCTGAATTCCGTCTCGGGCGGAATCCGCAGAAGCTCCTTCTTTCCCTTCGCGACCGTGTCCGTGAAAAACGCCTCGACGAATTTCCTGTCGTCTTCGATGTATACTTTCCCGAGCAGCTTGCCGAGCGATTTCCGCGCGTATTTCTTCCTCATCAGCGACGGCAGCTTCTTGAGCGGGAACGTCTTCTCTTTTTTTCCTGATTCTTTTTTCTCTTCGCTCATATCCTTTCTCCGATTATCTTCGCGACTTTTGAGAGGACGGGAATTTTCCCGATGATTTTGATTGCCCGCGAGTTCCTGAGCGCCATCACGGCGTACTTCCGCCAGAGATGCACGGCAAGGCGCACGAGCGCGTACACCGGGACGTATGCGGCAAGCCCCGCAACGAGCGAGCCCATCACGACGGTGTTGTTGAATTTCGTGAACGCGACGAAGGGAATCTCAAGGAGAGTCGCGAACAGCCCGCTCATCTTCTGCGACGTCAGTATTGCGTATCCGACCGAATCGAAGAGCGGGTCGCCGGCAGTGGCGACTGCGGAGCCGACGACAATCATGATGAGGTACGTCGGCTTGTTTATCCTCACGAACAGGATGAACACGAATGCGAGGTACCACAGCAGGTTGTCCTTCGGTACCAGCCCGAGCAGGAACCCGCATGCGGCTGCGTGCGCAATCTCGCCGGGGTTCACGTTGGCGTTCAAAGCCTTCAGCATATTTGAAATGTTTGCAATCATTCCTCGATTGTAACACAAAAAGCGCGCGAAAAAACGCGTGGCGCCGAAACTGTTTCGGCCCGCCTTCCTTCCATAATCCGCGCCGTGCAAATTGACCAACGCGCCCGTTTGACGTACAGTATTCCCCATGTTTGAAGCAAAAAATACGGACATTCTCGACCTTGAGGAAGATGATTTCGACACGATTCTTGAGAACGACATAAAATTCCGCGGAAGAATCAAGTTCTCCAAGCCTTTCATGATACGCGGCTCGGTGACCGGAGTCATAGAGGCGACGAGCGACCTCGTCGTCGATTCCGAGGCGGTCGTCTGTGCCGACATTTCGGCGTCGCGCGTCCTCGTGAAGGGGAAGGTCGAGGGGAATGTCGTCGCGGGAAAAATCGTCCACGTCACATCGTCCGGCTCTGTTACCGGAGACATAACGAGCGAGCAGCTCGTCCTTGACCCCGGCTCCCGTTTTACGGGCCGGTGCACGATGGTCGCCAACTGATGAGGGCGGAAGCCCGTTTTTTCGAAGTTGCCCCATGGCTTGGGGCTCCCGATATTTTTTTTTGGATGGGGAATCAAAAATGTTTTTTTTCAGAAGAATTGCAGTTGCAGCCGCGCTCGGGATATCGCTTTCCGTTCCCGCCGTGGCGCAGAAAATCGACGCGCTTGAGCTGTACCGGAACGGGAAATACGCGGAGGCGATAGCCGTATGCAAGCAGGAGATTCAGCAGAACCCGAAGAACGTGAATTCGTATGTCGTCCTCTGCTGGAGCCTCGTGTCGAACAAGCAGTATGCGGAGGCGGAGGCGCGCGCGATAGAGGCGAGGAACATCAGCAGCACCGACACCCGCCTGATTGAGATTCTCGCGGAGGCAAAATACTATCAGGGGAAAAACGACGGCGCGCTCGAGTATTTCCAGCTTTATCTTGCGAACGCCTCGCAAAATTCGAAGGACATCGGGTACGCCTACCTCTACATGGGCGAAATCTACATACGGCAGGCAAAATACCAGCATGCCGACATAGCGCTCTCCATGGCTGTCCACATCAAACCCGTGGAATATGCGACATGGTGGGCTCGGTGCGGGTACGCCCGAGAGATGGCTGGCGCGTATGCGTCCGCTCTCGTCGCCTACAACAAGGCGCTTGAGCTTGACAAGTCGCTCGCCGACGCGATCCGCGGAAAGGACAGGGTGACGGCGAAACTCCAGTGAGCGCGGGTACGATGGAAAAAAAGAAGGTTCATTTCGAGACGCTCGGATGCAAGCTCAACCAGGTCGAGAGCGAGGGCGCGGCGCGCGCGTTTACCGACGCGGGTTTTTCCGTGTCGATGGAGCCGATGACGGCGTCCTCCCCGGCGGATGGCGATGTCGTCGCCTGCGTCGTGAACACGTGCACCGTCACGGCGAAGGCCGAGCAGAAAGCACGCCGCATAATACGTCTTCTCCTCGCGAAATGCCCGCGCGCCGTCGTCATAGTGACGGGATGCTACGCGCAGCTTGACGGGAACGACATACGGGCAATCGACCCGCGTGTCGCCGTTCTCGGCGGGCAGACGAAGAGCGCCCTCGCGGATGTCCCTTCGCTCATCGGCGGGACGGCTCTTTCCGGGGCGGAGCTCCGCTCGTCGCTCCAGGCGTTTTTCGACAAAAAGCAGGGCGCTTCCGGCGAGATTGTCGAGCCGTTCAGGCTTTCGACGGACACGTTCATAAACCACTCGCGCTCGTCCCTGAAAATCCAGGACGGGTGCAACTGCGTCTGCACGTACTGCCGGATTCGCCTCGCGCGGGGAAAATCAGTCTCGCTCGACGCGAACACCGTCATCGACAGAATTCGCGCGCTTGAAGAAGCGGGGCAGGGCGAGGTCGTCGTGACGACGGTGAACATCTCGCAGTATCGGGGAAGGTATGCCGACAAGGACGGGAACGAGACGTTCGTCGGCTTCGCGGGGCTTTTGCGCCTCATGCTGGAGAATACGAGCCGGATAGGAATCCGCATATCGAGCCTCTATCCCGAAATCGTCGACGAGGAGCTTTCGTCGCTCGTCGCGCATCCCCGCGTCAGGCCGCATTTCCACATCTCCGTTCAGTCCGGAAGCGATTCCGTCCTCGCCCGCATGAAAAGGCCGTATCGGATTGACGCGGTTTACCGCGCCGTCAGGCTGCTGCGCGAGGCGAAGGGGAACCCGTTCCTCGCGTGCGACATCATCGGAGGCTTTCCGGGCGAGAGCGACGAGGATTTCGCTCTTACGATGAAAATGCTCCGGGAATGCGGCTTCACGTTCGTCCATGCGTTCCCGTTCAGCGCGCGTCCTGGGACGGAGGCGTTCTCTATGAGGCCGATGGTTCCGAACTACGTCACGGACGGGCGGATAAAGCAGCTGGAGGAATTCTCCCGCGAGTCGAAGGGAAAATATATAGAAGGTTTTGTCGGCGCGGTTCTTCCGGCAGTCTGCGAGACTGTCCACCGCAGGCGGATAATGATGGAGAAAGTCGTCGTCCATGCCGTCACGGAAAATTTCCTCCATTGCCAGCTCGTGTTCTCTCCCGGTGATGACGGCATTCCGTCTCCGGGAAAGCAGGTCATGGTGCGCGTCGTCCGCCCGCTCGGCGAGCATGAGCGCACCGGCGAGAGCGACACGCTCGCGGTTCTCGCGGAGGCGGGCGTATGATGGGGGCGGGGGATGCGTTCGGCTTTTTCGTGGCAAAACTTGGCGCGAAAGTCTCCGCGTTCTTCTCCGCCGTTCCGTATATTCTCGGCTACATCGGGAGGACGTTCCTCTCGTCGTTCGCGTTCGTGAAAAGGGAGAAGGCTGCGCGGAAGATTCTGATAATGCAGCTTCTTTTCACTTTTATAGAGGCGCTCCCGATTGTCGTGATTCTTTCCGTCTCGCTCGGCTCCGCCATATTCCTCGTCGGCTACGAGCTTCTTCTTTCGCTTGGGCAAAGCAGCATGATTTATCAGATTCTGCTTGTCGTCGTCGTGCGCGAGCTTGGGCCCCTTCTCGTGGCGTTCGTCGTCACGGCTCGCTCGGCGACGGCAATCGCCACGGAGCTTGGCGGCATGGTCACGTCGCATCAGGTCGAGAGCTACATTTCCGTCGGCGTCGACCCAATCGATTATCTCGTCGCGCCGCGCTTTCTGGGCGTGACGCTTTCCGTCTTTTTTTTGGGGCTGTATTTCTCTCTTTGCGGAATCGTCGGACCCGCGGTCGTCGCTAAATTCGTGAACCCGACAATCGCGAACGGGTATTTCACGGGGCTTCTCAAGCACCTCTCGCTCATGATGATTGCAACCTCGGTAATAAAAAGCATCGTTTTCGGCATGGTGATTTCGATAACGGCGACGTATTACGGGTTCAACGTCGAGCGCGCGTCGACGGAGATTCCCGTCGCGGGAATCCAGGCCGTGAGCAAGTCGTTCGTCGGGATAATCGTGGCGGATGTCATCATAACGATAATTCCGTCGCTGCTTTGATTTTTTTTGGGGGCTTTTGTGGCACTTTTTTCTGTTGAGGGCGTGAAATTCTCGTCGCGCACGCAGGACATAATAAAAGGGGTGAGCATGGAGATTGAGATGGGCTCCGTCACGGGGCTTTTGGGGCGTTCCGGAAGCGGGAAGTCGACGCTCCTCAAGCTCGTCGCGGGAATCCTCGTCCCGACCGGCGGCCGCGTCCTCTTCGACGGGAAGGACATCCAGCTCATGTCGAACGTGGAGAACAAAACGTTCAGGCGCCGGTGCTCCTACGTCTTCCAGGATTCCGCGCTTTGGGCGAACCAGACTATCGAGCAGAACCTGAACCTTCCCCTGCAGACGCACAACCAGAGCATGTCGCGCGACGAGCGCTCGTCGCGGATTCGGCGTATGTGCGAGATTGTCCGGTTCAACAGACCCCTTTCGCTGCGGCCCGTCGACCTTTCGATGGGCGAGCAGAAGCGGGTGGCGTTCGCGCGCGCGCTCATCAACGACCCCGAGGTGCTGTTCCTCGACGAATGCACGGAATCGCTTGACCAGGACGGTTCCGACCACATACTTTCCCTGCTCGTCGATTTCATAAACAGCGGGAAGACCGTCATTTACGTGAGCCATCGTTCCGAATTCATCGATATAATGAACAGGTCGAGGAATTCGCGCGTTTACGATATCGAAGCTGGATTTTTGAGAGGTGCTGACGACTATGAAATTTAAGATAAAATATGCCGACCAGATTGTCGGCTTGTTCTCGCTTGCCGCAATCGCATGCCTGATAATCCTCATATTCGCAATCGGCGCGAAGCAGAGCTGGTTCACGAAGAAGAACTACTATTATACGGTTCTCGATTCCGGCTCGGGGATTTTCGTCGGCATGGATTTGACGTACAAGGGGTTTTCCATCGGGAAGGTGAAGTCCGTCTCGCTTGAGGGGGAATTCGTCCGCGTCGATTATTACGTCCTCGAGGATTACTTCAATTACGTCAGGGAGCATTCGATTGTCGAATTCAGCTCAAGCCCGATTGGCCTCGGCTCGTCGTTCGTCCTCTATCCGGGCACGGGGCGCACCATCGTCCCGTCGGGAAGCGAGCTTTTCAGGAAGGATTCCGTTCCCGCGCAGGAGCTTATCGCGGACGGGCTTGTCGTCGTCGGTGAGTCTTCCGACTCGATTTCCGTCCTCCTCGCGAAGGTTTCGACGCTCCTCGACAACGTGAACGTCCTCGTCGGTGCCGTCGACGATGCGCTTCTCGGCGTGGGCGACAGCCCGTTCACGGAGATAATCGCGAACATAAATTCCCTCACCGCGATGCTTTCCGACAAGGACAGCGGAGTCGTTCCGGGGGCGCTCGGGCCGCAGCTCACGCTGGAGCTTGTCGGGCTTCTCGAAAACGTGAACACGCTCCTCTCCGGCTCGAACGGCGGCGCAGTGCCGAACCTTCTGGGAAAGGACATTTCCCGCCAGGTGACCTCGATTCTCACGAGCCTCGCGCCGATAGCGAAGAACGCCGACAAGCTCGTGGACAACGCCGTTCCCGAAGTCAGCGAGATGCTCGTGCAGGTCAACGCGCTCCTCCTTCAGGTACAGGACCTCGTGAAGGGCGTGAGCAACAACCCGCTCATTCGCGGGGGAATTCCGGACAGGAAGAACGCCGGGGCGTCGAGCGTCCAGTCGCGCGGGACCGATTTCTGATTGTGTGGGGAGGATTTTATGTGCAGGACTTTCCGTTTCTTTGCCGTGGCTGCCGCTTCCGCTTGTTTCGCGCTCCTTTCCGGATGCGCGTCGAAACGGGCGATGGTCATAACAGCCGTGGGCGATGCCGCCGACACGAAATTCGAGCTTGCGAACGATGCGCTCGTCGCGGGCAAATTCGAGCAGGCGGGGCAGCTTCTTTGCGATGTCTATACGATGGCGTTCTCCATCGATGACGCGGATTTGCTTTGCAGGACGGCCCTTTCCGGCGTCTCCTACAAAATCGCGACGGGAAACCTCGGCGCGGTGAAGGGCGGAGAGCCGTCGTTCATCTCCTCCTCCGCAGACCTGATACTTTCCGACGCGCGCCGTTTCGCCTCCGCGTCTGCCCGTCCCGAAGCGCTCTCCGCCGTCTGCGATATTTTCGGCGTGCGGCTTTCCCTCGCTTCGGGCAAAAAATCGTACCGCGCGTATGCGGATACGCTCCGTTCGCTTGAGAAGAAACTCCAGAAGGAGCCTTTCTACCTTGCAGTCCTCCACCGCACGCTCGGGGACGTCCTCGTTTCCGCGAAGGACTACGACTCCGCGGCATCCTCGTTTGTCGAGGCGGCAAAAATCCACACGAAGAACAGGTACCTCGTCGAAATCGGGACGGACTGGTACGGGGCGGCGCGCGCGTATTCCCTCGGCGGGAAGAAGGACGAGGCGGTGTCGGCGATACGGAGCGCGCTCAAATACGACCGCGATGCCGAGAACACATCCGCGATTGCCTCCGACTATTTCGCGTGGGCAAAAATCCTCGTGAAGGGAAAGCCGACCCCCGCGGAGCGCAAGGAGGCGAGGGCGCTTGCCGAATGGGCGTCGTCGGTTTTCCGTTCGGGCGGTTTTGTCCCGGATGCCGAGGCGTGCGAGAAATTCGCCGCATCGCTCGGCTGAGACGGCTGCTGGGGCAGTTCGTTTTTGTTCAATTTTTTTTGATTCCATTTGCACTTTTTATGGATTATCCTTTCTTCGTATGAGGAACCTGTTCGGGATTGTGCGGTTTTTTCCGTGCGCTCCGGCAGGGGCTGATGTCTTTTGAAAAGGGGGATTTTTCATGAGGATTGTTTTCGCGGGGGAGCGCATGGAGGTAATAGAGGCTCTTTCACGGAAGGTGTGCGGCAGCTCGGATGAATGCCTCTTCTATGCGTTCAGGCTGACGGAATCGGGCGGTTTTGCCGAAGGGCTTGAGCGCGACATCGTGGAGAAGCGCGAGCTGATTCTTTCCGTCGAGGTTTTCGTGTTCGATTACAGGATGTTCGAATTCTGCGACACGTTCTTGTACAAAAGGCTCGGCGCCATCGGTCAGAAATCTCCGGTCGTCTTCTACAACGACCCGTTCGCGTTCAGCGAGAACCGCGTCTCTCGCTGGATAAGCAAGAACAATTTCCGCATCGGCGCGTTCGACTACAACAAGATAATCCCGTTCCTCGTCGATTTGAGTTCCGCGGTCGACTCTCCCGAGCTTAGCATGAACATAGAGATTTTCCAGTCGCTCGCCTCAATCCACAGAATGATGGGCTCGCGCGAGGAGCGGATTATCGACGACCTCAAGCGTAGCTGCTCCCTTCCGCCGTCCCTCGCGAAGCTTTTGTCGATTCTCTGCTGCAGCCGGAACAAATGCCTTTCCGTCGATGAGATTTCCTCTCGCATGAACCTGTCCGCGGGAGAGAACGGAAAGCGCTCCGTCTATTCGTACATCTCGCGCCTGAAGCGTTTTTCCGCGAAGTCGAAGCGCTTCGAGCTCGTCCGCACGGGGAAAGGGCGCTACAAGGTTTTCCTTCATGAGAACATCCCGTGAGCGCTGATGGACGGCATCATTCCTATCCGGTATCATCTTCGTTGCTTTTTTGGGGGATTTTTATGAGAAGAATCGCATATATGCTCGTTGCCGCCGCGCTGCCGGCGTTCCTGTCATGCGCGTCGTCGTCGGTCTCGATTGAGGAATGCACGCCGGTCGCCGTCGTTACGGTCGTGGGGAACACTTCCGTTCCGTGGGCTGACGATATCGCGGAGAGCGGGGGGCTGATTTCATCCGCGCTGAACAAGGCGATTGACGGCGCCAACCCGGAGCGGCTGACCTCGCAGGACCGCGTCGACCATCTCGAGGAAAGCCTGCGCGCGTCCCTTTCCGACATAGCGGGCGTCGAGGTTGCCGAAAAGGAGCACGTGCTGTCGGCTCCCGCATACAAGAAAATGAGGCAGAGCATCTACAATTCGACGGTCTCCACTGTCAGCGCGAGCGGATACCGCGATTTTTCTAGGCTCGGGGCGAAAAGCGCGCGCCTTCTCGAACGCGAGCTCGGCGTCGGCGCGCTTGTCCTTGCCGAATGCGTTTTCTCTAAGCGCGTGTGCGAGGGAACGCAGTCGAGCGGTGCCGTCTGCGGCGTCGTTGCGCTGAGCTGCGTCGTTCTCGGCCCGGACGGACGCGAGGCAATCAGCGGCGAGGTTTCCGCCGAGACCGAGGCGATTCCCGTGTCGCGCTATTCGTACGACAAGGACGCCCTCGTGTCGATGTTCCCCGCCGCAATCGAAGCCGCCGCGCGCAAATTCGTCGTGGCGAACATGGGCATGTGAGCGCTCAGGAGTGGCGGTACGGGCGCTTGTTGTGGAGGAACGTGTACCGCGCGCCCGCATACCGCCCGATGAAGCGGCTCATGAAAGCCGTGAGCTTCCATTTCGGCGCCCAAAGCGCCGTGATTTTCCCTTTTTCCATTGCTTTTATGCAGTGCCTGACGACTTTTTCCGGCGATTTCCCGTGGAGGACTTCCTTCCTCGCGCCGTTCGACGCGACGTTCGCGAAGTTCGTGCTTACCGAGCCGGGGCAGAGGGCGGTGACCGTGATTCCCTTGTCCTTCAGCTCCGCGGCGATGGCGACGGAGAAGCTCAGCACGAACGATTTCGTCGCCGCGTAGACCGCGAAATTCCCGAGCGGGAGGAATGCCGCGAGCGACGACACGTTCAGGATTCGGGAGCCGCGCTCCATGAGCGGAATGCAAAGCCCGCATATCCCGGTGAGCGAGGTGCAGTTCAGCTCTATCATGTCGAGCTCGCGCCCGAGCGGCGTTTCCGCAAACTCGCCGTATGTCCCGAACCCCGCGTTGTTTACGAGCGTCGCAATCGTGAACGCTCCCGATGATTTCTCCGCGTCAAGCAGCGCCCTGAACCGCTCCACGCCGTCCTTTCCCGAAATGTCGAGGGGAAAAATCCGCACCGGCGCTTTTCCGTTTCCGTCCTCCCCGACGGCGCGCTTCGCCTCCTCAAGCCGCGCTTCGTCGCGCGCGACGAGCCAGAATTCGTCGTCCGAAATCCGGTGGAGCTGCTTTGCGAATTCGAGTCCGATTCCCGAATTCGCGCCCGTTATTATCGTTATTCTTCTCATGCGCTCTAGTCTAGCAGAAATGCCGCGCTTCAACATCACCGGGGATTCGTTTATACTGTCGAGCTATGTCTTTACTATCATCAAGGTTCGCGCCGCTCGCGGCTTTTGCAGTCGCCTCGGTGCTTTTTTCGTGCAGGGAGAAGGATTCAGCTCCCGCCGCATCATCGTCTCCGGTTCAGCCGGAGGCATCCGTCGAAATCCGCGACGAGGAGGCGCTCAGGTCTGCCGCCGTTTCCCGATATATCGAGTCGTTCTCCGACGAGGAGCGCGTCTCGCAGCTTTTTCTCGTCAACATCGAGGGGAATTCGTCGTTCGCCCCGGTCGAGAATCTTCCCGGCGGGAATGCGCTCGTTCCCGGCGGCTGCCTCCTCTTTTCGTTCAACATCGCGGATTCTGCTGAGAAAGTCGCGTCGTTCACCTCCTCGATACGCTCGTTCTATGAGTCGAACGGGAGCATACCGCCATACATCGCGATAGACCAGGAGGGCGGCGACGTGAACCGCCTGCGCGGGCTGACGAGCGTCCTGTGGTCGCAGATGAAAGTGTCCCAGCGCTTCACCGTCGAGAACGCGCGGAAACTGTACGCGGAGCAGGCGAAGCAGATGAAGATGCTCGGAATCGACATGAACCTCGCTCCTGTCGTCGAGGTCGATGACGGGACGAACACGGAATTCCTCGGAACGCGGACGTTCGGCACGCTCGGCTCGACGCTCTCGTACGGCCGCGCGGAGATTGGGGGATACGAGGACAACGGCGTCGCGACCGTGCTGAAGCATTTTCCCGGAAATTCCGGTGTCGACCCGCATTCCGGGCTTCCGTTCATCGCGGTTCCGCGCGATTCGCTCGGCTCGTTCGTCCGTCCGTTCTCGGAGCTGCTCCCGCTTTCGTCGGCCGTCCTGATGAGCCACGCCGTCGTCAGCGCGGGCGATGAGGGCGGCATGGAAAAAAAACCCGCGTGCCTTTCCCCGTTCTGGTGCGGCTACATCCGCAAGGAGCTCGGGTTCGGCGGGCTGATTCTTTCCGACGACATATTCATGGGCGCCCTCGCCGACAACGGGTTCCCGCCCGAGGTCGCTGCCGTCGAGGCTGTCAAGGCGGGAGTTGACGTTATAATGCTTTCCGAGAAGAAATTCGGTTCCGTCGCCCTGATGCTGCTCGGGAAGATGAAGGACGACGGCGAGCTTTCCGCCCGGATTTCGGAGTCGGTTCGCCGCGTGGTCGAGTTCAAGATTAAGATAGGCGCGCTTTCTTTCTCGGAGAACGGCGGGGAATTTTCCGTCGTCCCGTCGCCCGCGCGCGCGTTTGACGGGGATGCGTTCGGCGCTGCGAAGACTGCGGGAATGCATCTCTACGATTAGGAGGATTCGATGAAGCAGAAGGACCGCATCAAAAAGCTTTCCGGCGCGGACGGGTTCGATTCGTATTACAGGGAGATTTATGGGGAACGGTGGGACGGGCTGAAAAACGCTCTTTCCGGCGAGGCCGACCACATGGAATTCAATGCCGGCGGGGCTTCGCCGTATTTCCTCGACTCGGGGAGCATACGGTGCGCGGTCTCGCTTCCGCTTTCGGGCGCGGAGCGAATCCTCGACATGTGCGCGGCTCCCGGCGGGAAGACAATCGTCATAGCCTCGTGCATGGATGTCGGCGCGACCCTCCTTTCGAACGAGCGCTCGCCCGAGCGGAAGGCGCGCCTCGTGCGCTCGTGCGATTCGTGCCTTCCCGGCGACGTCCGAAGCCGCGTCGAAATCTGCTGCAAGGACGGCGCGAAGATGTGCCTCTCGAAGGAGAACGAGGGCGCGTTCGACAGGATTCTCCTGGACGCGCCCTGCTCAAGCGAGCGACATGTCCTCGCCGACCCGAAATATCTCGGGGAATGGTCGCCGTCGCGGATAAAGACGCTTGCCGTCGCGCAGTGGTCGCTTCTTTCCTCCGCGTACCGGATGCTCGCGCCCGGCGGATACCTCCTCTATTCGACATGCGCGCTTGCGGCGGAGGAGAACGACGGCGTTGTCTCGCGCCTCGTGAGGAAATTTCCTGACGCGCGGATTGTTCCGCCGGCCGTGTCGTCCGACGTGTCGGGATTCTGCTCGGGCGCCCTTCCCGAGGCGGAGAAGACTGAATTCGGCTTCCACGTCCTTCCCGACGCGCAGGGCGGGGCAGGGCCGCTCTTTTTCAGTTTGATTTATAAAAACGAAATGGACTAATTGGAGATTTTGCTTTATATTTTTTTTAAGCGAGTTTGCATATGGAAATGAGTAGCCGTGAGATGAAACTTCAGTCTGTTCTTGAGAGTGGCAGAAGAATTAACGAGATAAAAGATACTGACATGCTCCTGAAGCAGATTCTCACCGAGGCGCGGCATATTGTGAATGCGGATGCCGGCTCTATTTACGTCGTCGGTGACAAGGAGCAGCCTCGTTCCTCATCGGCGACGCGCGACGGCGCCTTTTTCCTCAAAATCGACTCGTCTGTCTATTCCCTTCCCATCGAGGAGCGCAAGGAGTATTTCCGGAGCAAGCTCCTCAGCATAAAGTACGCGCAGAACGATACGACGCAGCAGGACGGGTACAAAAATTTCTCCTTCAACATTTCCGACACGTCCATTTCGGGGTATTCGATTCTTTCCGGCGAGATTCTTAACATCGAGGACGCGTATGACATTCCTTCCGACGCGCCGTACTCGTTCGACAAGAAGACTGACATACAGATGAACTACGTCACCCGCTCCATGCTGACAATCCCGCTCATAAATTCGAACGACCGCCCGCTCGGCGTCCTGCAGATAATAAACGCGCAGGATTCGGACGGGAACGTCATATCGTTCGATGACGATGCGATTCTCTTCATAAAATATTTCGCCGACAGCGCGACGCAGGCGCTCGAGCATTCCTACCTCACGAACAGCATGATAATGCGGATGCAGAAGATGGCGGAATACCGCGACCCGAAGGAGACGTTCCACCACGTCCAGCGCGTCGCGGAATTCTCCGATGTCATATACGTCAACTGGGCGAAGCGGAACGGCGTGCCTGTGGAGAAGATGGAGCGGTACCGCGACCTTCTCCGTATTGCCGCGAAATGTCACGACCTCGGCAAGGTCGGAGTTTCCGACATTATCCTCAAGAAACCGGGGCCGGGGCGCTTTACCGATGATGAGCGCAGCACGATGAAGGGGCATACCTGCATAGGCGCGCTCCTTTTCTCCGACATGGAGTCCGAAATCGATTCCTTGTCGCGCGACGTCGCCCTCCGCCATCACGAATGGTGGGACGGTAGCGAGAACGGATACCCGGGCGATTTCGATTTCCGCGGGTACGTTACGGGCGAGCCGATTCCGAAAAGCCGCCCGCTCAAAGGCGAGGAGATTCCCTTCGCGGCGAGGATTGTCGCGATTGCCGACGTGTTCGACGCGCTGAGCCACAGGCGCGTCTACAAGGAGGCGTGGTCCGTCGATGATGCGTTCATAGAGATTCAGCAGCTTTCCGGGGTGCAGTTCGACCCCGAGCTTGTCATGTGCTTCCTTTCCGAGCGGGAGAAGGTGTGCGCGATAAACAGGATGTGGGAAAGCACTGTCGACGACTAGAGCGTATAGCCGTATGTTTCCGCCGCGATATGCCTGAGCAGCTCCGCCTCGAATGTCGCGGCGAATTTTTTCAGCTCCTTTTCACCGTATGTGCTTTTCTTTTTCGAGCCGAGCCCGATTTCCGCGAGGTTCATGCTCATGCTCCGCTCAAGGAGCCTGTCCTGGATGTTGTCCTTCGTGAACACTGTCCCGCGGTCGTTCATTGCGGTTATGCCCTTTTCCACGAGGCGTTCGGCAAAAAGGATGTCGCGCGTTATCGCGATGTCGTTCTTCGACGCGTTCCGGATGATGTAGTTGTCCGCCTCGTCCTTTCCCTCGCCGCAGACGACCATCTCCGCCGCGTTTTCCGTCGGGATTTCCCTGTTCGCGACGAACACGACGGCGCATTTGTTCCTTGAGGAAATCTCCGCTGCGGAGCGCCTCATCAGGACGGGAGCCGAGTCGGCGTCAATCCATATTTTCAGTTTGTGCATCGCTTTTTCTGCTGCTCTTTTTTCCGAGCGCGTCGTCGAGCCTTGCGGAAATCCTGTCCAAGGTTTCCTCGATTTTCGCGAGCGTCTCGTCCTCTTTCTGCTTGGCCTTCGATTCGCTTGCTTTCTTCGATTTTTCCTTGTACAGCTCGTCGCACAGCATTATCCCCGCGAGGATTGATATCTGCGTGTTTGAGCTGAGGGAACCGTTTTTCTCTATCTGCTCGGTTATCTGCTTGTAGTATTTGAGGAGTTTTTTGAGGTAGGCTTCGTCTTCGCCCGTTTTTATCGTGAACGACGTGCCGAGAGCGTCTATTTTCAGAAGTCCCATTGCGTCCTAGAATATGTCGAACTGCGGTCTGCCTGAATCTTGTGAGGGAGGATTTGTTATGCTTGCAATCTCCCCGACGGTGCGCCCGAGAAAATCCGCAATCTCCTCGACGGTGCGCCCTTTCTGAGCGAGGCTCAGGACAAGGTTCCTGTCGTCTTCTGTGGGGAATACGTCTTCCGTCTCGGCGTTTTCTTCGCCCTGCTGGCTCTCGTTCTCCCATTCGGAGGGGGAATCGGTCTCGTCGTCGGCCTCTTCATCGTCCTCGGCGATTTCGTCGCTGAACGGCTCTTCCGTGGACTCTTCGGCAGGCTGGCTTTCGCTTTCCTGCTCGCTCTCGTCCTGCGGCTTGTCTGCAGGTTTTTCCTCGTCTGCGGCAGGGCGGGTTTCGGGGGCAGGCGATGCCCCCGCGCTTGATTCTGTTATGTTTCTCAACTGCTCAAGCGCCTTGATGATTCCAAGCTCAATCTTGCTTTGGTCTGTCTGAAAAGCCGAGAGCTGCTCCGTTTTCGCAGAAAGTGCGTTTGTGAGCTCTGCGCATTTGCTACGCAAAGCATCATTCTCTGCTGAAAGCCGCGCTATTTCATCGGACATCTGCTCGATTTTAGCCACGGCGCTTTCGACTTTTTGTTCCAGATTGAAAACTTGATCGAGTGAAATCATCTTTTTTTGCCTTTACTTATGCGTTGAGCGCTTTCTTGGCAGCCTCGACGACAGCCTTGAATGCGTTCGGGTCTTCGATGGCGAGGTTTGAGAGAGCCTTGCGGTTCAATGAGATTCCTGCCTTCGTGACTCCGTTGATGAAGCGTGAGTAGGTGAGGCCCTCAGCGCGGACAGCCGCGTTGATACGCGCGATCCACAACTGGCGGAAGTCGCCCTTCTTGTTGCGGCGATCGTCGTATGAGTGAGAGAGTGCCTTCACGACAGCGTCTTTCGCTGCCTTGTAGTTTGTTCCGCGGCGTCCCGTAAACCCTTTTGCGAGTTTGAGAATCTTCGCGCGGCGATTGTTGCGTTTTGTTCCGTCTATTGCTCTTGACATAGTAATCTCCTAGTGTGTTTTTCAGTGAAAATCCGGTTCGCTGCAGAAATCAGCCGTACGGGAGCTGCTGCTTGCGGATTCTCGCCGCTGAATCCTCTGAAAGGATTCCAGCGCCGCGAAGGTGCATCTTCCTCTTCGCGGACTTTTTCGTGAGGATATGGCGGAGGTTCATCTTCTTGTACTTTACCTTGCCAGTTCCAGTGAGTGAAAAACGCTTCGCAGCGGCTTTCTTTGTCTTCATCTTGTTCTTGGACATTTGTTTTTCCTCTGGGCCGCGCGACCTTATCGCCGACCCATAAAATGATTTATTTGGCCTTCGCGTTGATTGTCATCGACATGAATCTGCCTTCCATTGCGGCGGGCTTCTCCACGACGAACGAACCTTCGGTCAGCCGTTTCAATACCTCGTTCAGGACATCATAACCGAGTTCAGTGTGGGCAAGCTCGCGACCGCGGAAGCGTATCGTTACCTTGACCTTGTTGCCCTCGTTCAGGAATTCCTGGACGTGCTTAGCCTTTGTGTCGAGGTCTCCGGGGCCGATTTTCGGCTGCATCCTGATTTCCTTGATTTTCAAGGCTTTCTGGTTCTTGCGGGAATCACGGAGCCTTTTTTCCTGCTCGAACTTGTATTTACCATAGTCAGATATTTTACAAACCGGTGGATTTGCATTCGGAGAGACCTCCACAAGGTCAAGATCCCGCTCTTTCGCGAGCTTGAGTGCTTCGATCGTGGGCATTATCCTGTTCTGCCCGCCTTCTTCGTCAATAAGTCTGACCTCTCTCACACGAATCTGTTCGTTGATTCGTAATCCTTTTGGATCTGCCAATGTTCCCCCTGATGCCTTCGCAGGCACATTTGTAAAATTATTCTCCCATCATATCAGAAATCGATTTTTGATGTCTAGTAACCAGCGTTTCTGTCGCGCGTCAATTCCGGGCGGGAAGGCGTGGCGGGCGCTTTTTTCCGGCAACCGGAAAAAAAGTGTTGACATATTTTTTCTTTTGTCGTAATATTCTTTCCATCATTTTTTTGGACGGTTAGCTCAGTTGGTAGAGCCCCTGGTTTACACCCAGGTTGTCGGGAGTTCGAGTCTCTCACCGTCCATTTTTTTATGCCCTCCCGGTTCCGCTGAATCCCGCCGTGCGTTCTATTCAAGAATGTTTCTGTTTTTGCTAGAATGTTCTCCTATGAAAATGAATAACAATGCGCTTTCAAAGATAGTCGTTTCGTGCTGCGCGCTTTCCGCGGCGTTCTCTGTTTCGGCTCTCTCGTTCCATGCGGACATCTCGCTCCTCGCGTTTCCCTTTGCGGCGGCATACACGCTGGTTCTGTCGTATTTCGCCGTCTCGAAGCTGTTCGGCATCAGGCCGGGTGCGGCGTCCTCGGGCGGCGACCCCGCGTTCATCCCTGCCGTGAGGACGATGATGCAGTACGAGCCGTTCGTCCTTCTCATCTCGTTCGTGCTCCGCCGAGCGGGGGACGAGGGAACGCCGTACGCGCTCGACTGCATCGAGGTGTTCCTGTGGTGCGCGGTCTCCGTGCTCGTGCTCGTCGTTCTCCATTTCATATCGCCGAAGAGCATCCGCGCGTGGAGTCCCGTCTGGCATCAGGTGCTCGTCGACAGGAAATACGAGGCGCGCAAGGGGAGGTTCGGGCGCAGATGGCTTCTCGTGGAGGCGCTCGGCTGGGTCGATGCCCTCGTCCAGGCCGTTTTTATGGTGCTTCTCCTCAATATATTCCTCGTCCAGCTCTACGAGATTCCGTCCGAGTCGATGGTTCCCGAATTCCTCGTCAAGGACAGGGTCGTCGTCTTCAAAGTGCTCAACGGCCCGAAATTCCCGCTTTCCGACATCGGGCTTCCTCCCGTGAAGAAATACGGCCGCGGCGACATCGTCGTGTTCAGGAACCCGCATTATTCGGCTGACAGGAAATCGGAGGTGCGGACGTTCGTCAGTCAGCTCGTTTTCATGTGCACGCTCACCATGAAGAACATAAACGTGGACGAGAGCGGGATGCCGAAAGCGGACCCGCTCGTCAAGCGCGTCGTCGGCGTTCCCGGCGAGCAGCTCGTCATGGTCGACGGCAGGCTGTATTCGCGGACGAAGGATTCCACGTCGTTCTCCGTCGTCGAGGACGACGCGTCGTGGGCGTGCTGGAATTTGAACGCCGTCAAGGAGCCCGTGAAGAAGGGCATTCGGGAATTCGTCCTGAGCGCGGATGGCGTCGCCGCGATGGAGCGGGTGGAGCGTGCGAAAAGCGCGTTGTCGGTTGAGGAGGCGCGGGAAAAATGCGCCGCGATTGCGGATGAATTCGACTCGCTCGTGGAGGGCGGCTCCGTCTCCTCGCGGAAGTTCGGCGGCGGCGGGGAATTCTCGCTCTCGCCGAGGGAGCTGTTCTCCTTCGCCTATTTCGACGGCATCGACAGGAAGTCGGTCACTCTCTTCAACGCGGCGAACCGCTCGGAGTGGTTCCGTGAATTCATGACGGGGTGGTGCGCGTCCGTTCCCGATTTCGGTGACGACATGTACGCGGAATCGAATTTCAAGCTGAACCTGCTGTTCAAGATGAAGTTCGGGAGCGTCGTCGTGAAAAACGTGGAGAACCTGCTCGCGGGCGTGCCGATGTCGCTGTGGGATGACGGCGGCAGCGAAAAGGACGACCTCGTCTCGTATGTCGAGCTTCTCGACAGAAGAAGCATGCCGGTGTTCCCCGCCTCCGCAAGCGACGGAACGCCCTCGTACATACCGGAAAACTGCTACTTCATGATGGGCGACAACCGCTTCAACTCGCTCGACATGCGCCATTCGTACGAGCCGCATCTGGCGTCCCTGGCGGAAAGCGACAAATTCGGCGTCCTCTATCCGTCGAACATCGCGCCGATGTACGTTCCCCGAAGCAAGATTCTCGGCGTCGCGTCGTACCGCTTCTGGCCCGTCTCCCGCAAAGGAGTCCCCGGCCATACGGGAATGTAGAAGTTGGCATGGTGAGATAGCCTTGCCGGTAATTCCCGTTTTGTGTATTCTGCTTTCATAAGGGGACGCTTTGCGATGTGCGGCGGCTTGCCTCCGAATTCTCATGGATGAAGGAGGCGCACTGTGACGACTTACGAGATTGCGATGCTCATCATTGCAATTGCAGGTTTAGTTATACAGGTGCTCACCTTCCTGAAGAAATAAGGGAAAGAGCATAAAAAAGCCCGCCCCAAGCTGACTACTTCGGCGGGCTTGTAACATAAGCTCAACGGAGGCTGGTCGCTCATTTCGCGGGCGTCCCCGTTTGCGTTGTATATTACGCGAGAAGCTCCGCTTCGTCAACGTTTGGCGGTTCGGCTTTCCGCGGGGATAGTCTTGCCGGCAATTCCTGTTTTGTGTATTCTGCTTTTCAAGGGGACGCTTTGCGATGTGCGGCGGCTTGCCTCCGAATTCTCATGGATGAAGGAGGCTGTCTGTATGAAGATTTACGACATCGTGGTGCTTGTCATCATGATACTCAGTCTGATAATACAGGTGCTCTCTTTCCTGCTCAAATAGGTTGGAAGCATAAAAAAGCCCGCCTCGTAGCTACCAACTCTAGGCGGGTTTGATAATCTTGCTACGGAGGCGGTCGCTCATTTCGCGGGCGTCCCCGTTTGTGTTGTATATTACGCGAGAAGCCCCGCTTCGTCAACGTTCGGTGAAAAACTCGATAGTAGGGCTGTTTAAACCTCTCTCCGCGGACGGATTAGGTTGGAAGCATAAAAAAGCCCGCCGTAAGTGAACCAGACTTTCGGCGGGCTTTTTGCAAAGTTCTGCGGAGGCGCTCGCTCATTTGCAAGCGTCCCCGTTTCTTTTTGCTATACAAGGCTACTGTGCTTTCGTCAAATCCTCGTACATCTTGAGTGGAAGCCAATGAATAATGCGGGCAACAAAAAAGCACGGGCAAAATACCCGTGCCTTCAAAAATCCCTTTTTCAGGTCATCGCAAATCCCAAGGCAAGCAAACCCTTGCAGGGGAGGAACGTCCCGTTCCTCCCGCGCCCGCTCCGGAAATCGGATGACCCTACTCAAGGAAAGCGGGCGCCAGCCTACCGCCCGTGGCAGTTCTTGAATTTCTTTCCCGAGCCGCAGGGGCAGGGGTCGTTCCTGCCTATCTTGTCGGTGGGGCGGATAACCTGCACCGGGCGTCCCGTCGAGGCTCCCGCCATCGTCCGCGCCGCCTGCTGCTTGGCGTTGTCCATCAGCTTGCTCGCCGCCTGCGCCTGCTGGCTCATCGACTGCGCTTCCTGATGCTGCGCCGACATCTCGCGGATGAGGCCCTTCTGCTGCAGCTTCATCACCATCTCGGGCGTGAGCTGAACCTGGAGGCTCCTCGTCTTGAGGATGTTCCCCACGACGGTCAGGCGGATTTTCTCGATCGCGTCGTCGAATTTGTTGAACCCGTCGATTTTGTATTCCGTGAGCGGGTTCTTCGAGCCGTACGAGCGGAGGTGGACCGCCTCGCGGAGCCCGTCGAGGTATTCGAGCTGGTCGAGCCACGTGCTGTCGATTTCGCGGAGGTACTTGTAACGGATGAACCTGTTGAACTCGCTCTTTCCCGACGGCGCCTCGTCGCTGTCCTCAAGCGCGCTCTGGAGCTTCGCGAGCGCGTCGAACGACTGCTCGCGCGACTTGATTTCCGTCTGGATGATGGTGTTGACCTTCTCCTCGTCGAGCTCCTCGGGCGGAAGCTGGAAGCCGAACGCCTCGCGGATGTTGTCGAGTATCCGCTTCTGCGCGTCCTTGTCCTTGCGGCTCCTGTCGTACTCGGCGAACCATGAGGCGACGTATTCCTTCGCGGTGTCCGTTATGCGCTCCGCCAAATCCTCGTCGGTGAGAATCTCGTCGCGCTGCTGGTAGATGAACTCGCGCTGCTCGTTGAGGACGTCGTCGTAGTCGATGAGGTTCTTTCGTATCTCGAAGTTGCGCTCCTCGACCTTCTTCTGCGCGTTCGCGATTCCCTTGTTGAGCCACGGGTGGTCAATCGGCTCGCCCGGCTGCATTCCGATTCTCGTCATGATGTTCTTCATACGGTCGCCGCCGAAGAGGCGCATGAGGTCGTCGTCCATGCTGATGAAGAATTTCGAGCGTCCCGGGTCTCCCTGGCGTCCCGAGCGCCCGCGCAGCTGGTTGTCGATGCGCCGCGACTCGTGCCGCTCGCTTCCGATGACGTACAGACCGCCGAGGTTCTTCACCTCCTCGTAGTCCTTCTGCCAGTTCTCCCTCTCGATTTTGAGCGCGCTCTCGTACTGCTCGGGCGTCGCGTCCGTGCCGCACCGCTTTCTCGCCCTCATCTCGGGGCTTCCGCCGAGCTTGATGTCCGTTCCGCGTCCCGCCATGTTCGTCGCGACGGTGACGGCTCCCTTCGCGCCCGCCTCCGCGATGATGAGCGCCTCGCGCGCGTGGTTCTTCGCGTTGAGGACCTCGTGCGGGATTCCCTTCCGCGTCAGGAGGTTCGACAGGTGCTCCGACTTCTCGACGGAGACCGTTCCGACGAGCACGGGCTGTCCCTTCTTGTGCGCCTCCTCGATTTCCTTCGCGATGGCGTTCCATTTGTCGCTCTCGTTGAGGTAGACCTCGTCGTTCTCGTCGATTCTCGCGACGGGCTTGTTCGTCGGGATGACGACGCAGTCGAGCTTGTAGATTTTGCTGAACTCGACCGCCTCCGTCGCCGCCGTTCCCGTCATGCCGGAGAGCTTGTCGTACATGCGGAAGAAATTCTGGAACGTGACGGTCGCCATCGTGCGGTTCCGCTGCGCTATCCTGACGTGCTCCTTCGCCTCGATCGCCTGGTGGAGGCCGTCGGAATACCGGCGCCCCTCAAGGATGCGCCCCGTGAATTCGTCGACGATTTCGACCTTGCCGTCGCGGACGACGTACTCGACGTCCTTCTCGTAGAGCACGTGCGCGCGGATTGCCTGCGTGAAGTAGTGCACCCACTCGAAATTCTGCTCGTCGAAGACCGTCGTGTTCGGCTCGATGAGGTTGTGCGCGTGGAGGATTTCGTCGATTTTGTTCATTCCCTTGTTGGTGAACGACACGCGCTTCGACTTCTCGTCGATTTTGTAGTCGCCCTTGAGCGCGGCGCGCTCCTCGGGAAGCATCTCCACCTCGTCGGGGTAATCCTGCGTCTTGGGGTCCTTCTCCATCTCCTCGAACAGCCCGACGTACTTGTCGACCTCGTAGAACTTGAACGTGTCGTCGTCGCCCTGGCCGGAGATGATGAGCGGCGTCCTCGCCTCGTCGATGAGTATCGAGTCGATTTCGTCGACGATGCAGTAGTTGAACCCGCGCTGCACTTTCATCGACATGTCGTTGACCATGTTGTCGCGGAGGTAGTCGAACCCGAACTCGTTGTTCGTTCCGTACGTGATGTCGCAGTTGTAGTTCATCTTGCGGACGGCGTTGTCCATGTTCGAGAGTATTTTCCCGACCGTCACGCCGAGGAAGCTGAACACGGGGCGCATTGTCTCGGCGTCGCGCTCGGCGAGGTAGTCGTTGACGGTGACGACGTGGACGCCCTTTCCCGTCAGCGCGTTGAGGTACGACGGAGCGACGGCGACGAGCGTCTTTCCCTCGCCCGTCTTCATCTCCGTAATCTTGCCCTGGTGGAGGACGATGGAGCCCATTACCTGGACGTCGTATGCCCTCTCACCCCTGACCCTGAACGCCGCCTCGCGCGCCACGGCGAAGGCTTCCGGCAAAATATCGTCCAGCGACTCGCCCTTTGCGAGACGCTCCTTGAAAATCTGGGTCTGTTTCGGGAAATCATCGTCGGCAAGCGATTTCGCCCACTCTTCCTTGGCGTTCACCGCGGCGACGATTGGCTTCAACTTCTTCACATCGCGTTCGTTCTGCGAACCGAATATGACTGACAAAACTTTATCTAACATAATGTTAGCCATAATAATTGAAAACATGAGCAACGTCGAGGGCAGAGGCTGCCTTTCGGGGATTGCCGCGCAAGATTGAAAACCGCGCCCTTAATCGGTATCCTTTTCGGAAAAACGGTAAAAATAATGGAAAGGAAAAACATTTCTAAGATAGCGCTCGCCCTCCTTGCCGCGCTCGCGTCGTCGTCCTGCTCCCGGCCGGAGAAAATCGCGTCCGTGAGCGAGAACGATTTGTTCACGCTCAATTACGGCAACTTCGAGGACGAGCTGAACGTGTTCGACCTGGCGTCGGCGGGAAGCATAAACACGTTCATGACGATGCGGGACGGCTTCTTCTACATCGCGAACGGCGAGTCCAAGCGCATACTCGAGCTCAATTCGTACGGCGACCTGTTGAGCCTCTACTACAACGAGGACTCGATGTACAACCTCGACTTCGCCGACGAGAATTCCGGGAATTCGACGAAGAAGGCTGTCTCGTATCCGTTCAACAAGCTCGGGCCCGTCGCCGTGGACGCCGACAAGCGCCTCTACGCCGTGGACACGCTCCCGCCCGAGCGGCACGAGATGGACGAGGAGCGGCAGCTGCTTCTGAGCAACATCGTCCTGCGCTTCGACTCCGACGGGAAATTCATCGACTACATCGGGCAGCAGGGGCCGGGAGGCACGCCGTTCTCCTTCGTCAAGGGAATATACGCCACGAAGGACGGCGAGCTCGTCGTCGTCTGCTGCACGAACGGCGGGTTCGACGTCTTCTGGTTCGGCACGAACGGGTTCCTCCTCTACCAGCTTTCCGTGAACGAGGACAACGTCCCGAAACTGCAGCGCGACGGCGCGGAGGGGAGCGCGCACCTTTCGATAGAGAACGTCGTCCCCGACTTCAGCAGCCACAAGGTCTACCTCAAAATCGACTACTACGAGGATTCCATCGACTCCGACCTCAAGGTGCAGTCCGGAATCGACTACGCGAAGACGATGCTCTATCCGCTCGACGTCACCACGGGCGCGTACGAGGACGGGTTCGACATTCCGGCTTACGAGTATTCCTCGAGCGAGGGGCTGTCGCAGGAAATCGAGACGATTCCGTTCGACTTCCTCGGCGTCACGGAGAACGGGTGGTTCTTCTTCATGATTCCCGTCGACGACGGCTATCTCGTGCAGATGGTGCAGCCGGACGGGCAGCGCGTCGTCAAGCGCCATCTTTCAGTCGACCACGGGCGGATTCTCTACCATTCGATAGCGCTGAGCGACAGCGGAATCGTCAGCGGGCTTTTCGTGCGCCGGGAGAACGCCGAGGTTGTCTGGTGGAGAACGGATTCTCTCATAGCTTCGTTCGGAAGCTGAGGAGGCGGCGATGGATTTTTCCGATATTCCCGAGGGGCACGCCGACGGCGAGGAGCCTCTCGTCTTCCATTACAGCAGGGAGCGTCGCCTTGAGCATGCCCCGCAGATTGTGCGCGACTACTACGACGGGAAGCTCACGGCGTTCCGTCCGGGGCTGTTCAAGGCGCTCGTCGCGACGAAGGCGAACCGCTTCATGCTCTTCGCGCTCGTCCTGTGCTTCTGCGTCGTCCTCTTCAACGCGTTCTTCGGCCCCAAGGAGAACGCCGAGACGTACAGGGGAATCCCCCTCGTGCTGAAGACGTTCCGGTTCGCGGAGTCGTCCGCCGGGGAGGTTTTCGCGGTCGTCGAGGTTGGCGACGCGGAGAAGCGGTACGCGGATTCGTACGGGAACGGCAACGAGGTCGTCATCACGGCTAAATTTAGGTTCCTAGATGTCGATAATCAGATAGTCCTCGACGAAGCGGAGAAAACCGCCGTTTATTCCGGCGGCAAGATGAGCCTCGGCGTCAAGGCGCAGGATTTCGAGCTTTCCTCCGTGGAGGCGCTGATACTGCTCCGAAACGCCGGCATCGACGCGAGCGTTTCGCTGAGGTCGAAAATATCGAGGTGACGGCAGAGCCGCCGCCTGTGCCAGGAAATCGAAAAATGTTGCAGTTCTACTTTCTTTCTGTTTTGCTGAATGTCCTCTGCGGATTCGTGCTTGTCTATGCCGCCGCGAAATCAAGCGCGCGGAATTCCGCCATGTACAGTTCCGACGACGGGGACGATTTCTTCAACAGCATTGACGGCGACACCCCGTTGCCCGATTCCGAGACGGATGAGCGCCTGCGCCCGTTCCTCTCCTTCCTCAACGACTCGACGTTCAGGCTCGTCCTCGGCTCCGTGTCGATGCTCGTCGGCTTCATAAAGCTTTTCTATTCCGTACGGAACGACATCGCCGTGCTCGGCGATTTGCTTCCCGCTCTCGCAGGTCTTTGCGGCGGTTCGTGCCTCCTTTTCGATTATTTCGACGCCCGCTCCGAATTCGGCCTGTCCATCCCCGAGCCGCTTGAGAACGTCATCGTCGGCGGACGGCGCTACATCGGCCTGTTCTGCATCGTCGCGGGACTCCTCCATTTCATATTCCCGAAAGTGATTCTTCTGTAAGGGGCGCTTGCGACATTCCCGCGTTCTGAGTTCGGCTTGGTTGGAGCAAGCGCACGCAGCACGTGCCGGGGGGCACGTGTGCGCCCGGGTGGGGTTGCGCGCGTGTGGATGCGTTTTTTTTCGTTCCAAGTTCGGCTTGCGGAGTATTTACGGTCTAAGTTCGGCTTTCATGGAGCAAGCGCACGCAGCACGTGCCGGGGGCACGTGTGCGCCCGGGTGGGGTTGCGCGCGTGTGGATGCGTTTTTTTTCGTTCCAAGTTCGGCTTGCGGAGTATTTACGGTCTAAGTTCGGCTTTCATGGAGCAAGCGCACGCAGCACGTGCCGGGGGCACGTGTGCGCCTTGGTGGGGATTGCGCGCGTGTGGCGGTGGTTTTACGTTCTAAGTTCGGCTTGCGGGGTATTCCTGCTCTAATTGGAACGTCGTTCCCGCTCTAATGGAAGTGGCGTTCCTGCTCTAATGGGAACGATGTTCCTGTTCTAATTGGAACGGCATTCCCGCTCTAATGGGAACGTCGTTCCTGCTCTAATGGGAACGTCGTTCCTGCTCTAATGGGAACGTCGTTCCTGCTCTAATGGGAGCGGCATTCCTGCTCTAATGGGAACGGCGTTCCAGTTCTAATGGGAACGATGTTTCTGCGTTTTTGCTCCGTCTTATTGGTGATGTTCAGAAAGACGCCGCCAGGTTCTTTTGTTGCGAAACTCGAATCTCTCGCTTCCATACAATGCGGCGAATAATTTCGTGGCGGGGACGGGGAGCCGTTTTTGGTGCGGTGTGGTAGAATAGGACGGGTTTTGTGTTGGCTTCCATTAAAAAAAGGGGAATCGATTATGAAAACGTTCCGGAAATTTTTCGGCATTTTGGCTGCCGTCCTTTCATTTTTTGCGGTGTCGTGCTCGCTTTTTGGGGATGAGGAACCTTCTGCGGAGAGAAACTTCGTCGAGCTGGCGCTGACGGCATCCGTTCGGGGGAGCGTCTCTGTTTCGGGGGCGGTGCCGGGCGCTCTCCGGAGCAGTGCGGCGCGGACTGCGCTTCCGTCGCTGGGCGAGGAAATCTCGTATTCCGTGGAGGCTGCCTCGGGCGGGGTGAGGACGTACGTTGCGGAAGTCGACGACGAGAATCTCACGTTCTCGTTCGGCGACCTTGCGGTTGTTGAGGGCGGGACGGAGTACGCGATTACAGCGTCGGGGAAAATCGGGGATGAAACCGTGCTTTTTGGCGAGGTGACGGAAACGCTTCGTCCGGGCGACGCGTTTTTCTGCGAGGTTCCCGTAAAGCCCTATATGGACAGCGGGACGGGGAACGTCAGCCTCGAAATAGACGTCAGCGAAACTGAAATAAAGTCGTGCGCGGTAACAATTTCGGGTGAGGATTGTGTCATACCCCCCCCCGTATATTCCGGCGGGAAAATAACATGGAGCGCGGAACTCGATTCGGGGTGCTACGGGGCGGTGTTCAGCTTCTACAACACGGAAAGCGCGTCCGACGGAAACAGGATTCTCCTCTACGAATTCCGCGAGTCGCTCCATGTGTGCAAATCGCTCGTGACGGATTCGTGGTTCGGCTCGTCGTCGTACATCACCACGGACGGAAAATGCGTGATAACAAAAGCTCTCGTCGATAAGTTCGCGCTTTCGAGGATTTACGTGTCGTCGAAAAAATCGGACAGCAAGGAGACGGGGACGCGCGCGGAGCCGTACAAATCGGTTGCCCGTGCGATGAATGCGCTCCTGGATAAAGATACCGACTACACGATACTCGTCGACGGGGAGCTTACGGGCGCGCAGGAAATCCCGGATACGCTCAAAAAAGATGGAACTGGCGCATATAAAGCCAAGTCTCTCACAATTTCCGGGGCAACTGGAAATACAACAGACAGCTTGAAAGGCGGATTTACTTCAAGCTCAAGCGGAACGACGCTCAAGATTCTTACCGACGTTCCCGTGACAATCAAAAATCTAAAAATCACCGGCGGATATGCGGCTTCATCTTCTGCAGGCGGAGGCGGACTTTATACAAATGGTGATGTGACGCTTTCTCAAGGCGCGCTTGTTTCAGGAAATTACACCGCTTCTTGTGGCGGCGGAATCTACAACGATTCTAAAACACTTACGATTGAAGATGGTGCGGAAATTTCAGGCAACTATGAGAAAGGAGGTTCCAACTGCGGCGGCGGCGGTATTTTCAACTACGGCGGAACGCTTGTAATCAGCGGAGGCGTCATAAAAGCAAACAGCGCGGACCATGACGGCGGGGCGATTTATACTAAAGAAGGGACCTGCTACATTTATGGTAATACCCTGATTGGAAAAGATGTTACTGCTGCTCCGGGTGAATGGAGCAATGGAAGTAATAAGGCAGAAAACGGGGGCGCAATCTGTGTTAATGGTGGTAATGTTTATATTGGCTACAAAAACAGCAACGGAACGGCATCGAAAGATGATGAAGCCAGTGTAAAAGTTACGGGAAACGCCGTAAAGTCGAGCAGCTCAAAGGGCGGCGGCATTTATGTTGCGGCGGGAATCGTACAGATTGCAAAAACCAGTGTTGGGTTTAATTATTCTCCAAAGGATGGGGGCGGAATTTACACTACAGGAACTGTTCGCCTTATGGAAGACGCCGTGATAAAGGGAAACAAAGCCTATAGTTATGGCGGAGGCGTTCATGTCAATAAAAAAGGAAGCCTCAGCATGACGGGCAACTCAATTGTCGGTGGAAGTGAAAGTGGAGAAGCAAATACGGCAGCTTCTGGCGGCGGTGTTTACGTTGCAAGTAATAGTACGGTTACTGGAGATGAAGCAACTGTAACATTCGGAGTGTCAGGAGCTTCCGTAAGTCCGTCTATTACCGGGAACTCTGCGACAAGTGGCGGCGGCGGTGTTTATGTTGAAAATTTTGCCGCTACATTCAATATGCACTCAGGAAGCATCAGCAACAACAAGCTTGTCGGCGGAACGACTGGCGGCGGCGGAGTTGAAATCAGCTACGGAACTTTCAATATGAATGGAGGAACAATAAGCGGAAACTATCTTGAAAATCCTGGTACATCGATTCTTGGTGGCGCGGTTGACATCAACACGAACGGAAAATTCAACATCAATGGTACTGTCTCAATTCCGTATGACGGAGAAAGCGGCAAAAATGACGTTAGCATCAGAAGTAATTCTATAACGATTACGGGAGAAATCACCCCGCCGGAAGACGCCGGCTCTGTCGCGACGATTGTTCCGTCAAGCTACACGACGGGCGTGCAGGTTCTTTCCGAGGCAGAGGACAGCATGATGATACGGAATTACGGAAAGTATTTCGCCATAAGCCCGGTGAGCGGCGAGACATGGAAAATCGACTGCATCATGAATTATGGCGTCCTTGTCGCGACGAGGATTGTCGACAGCAGGGAGTACTTCGAATACAAAGCGGGCGATGCGGATGCCCTGAAAAACATGTTCTCATCCCTGAACAGCATGACTTCGGAGGATACGGGGAATATCTGTATAACTTTGCAAGATGATATTGATATGTCGTCCTCTACGGATTGGATGCCCATCGGGTTTGCCACCCGCGCTCTGGCATTGGATGAGGGCAACCCACATGTCGTGTTTTACGGGGTGTTTGATGGCGACGGGCATACCATCACAATCAGCGACAACAACTCGACCCGTTGCTACGTTATCTGCTGGAAAAATATGGGAATCATCCAGAACCTGAAAATAAAATCGACAAGGACCATCACGTTTTCTCAGGCAGGTGTTTGGGGTCCGAATGATCCGGCTACTGCCCACTGCCAGTTCTCCGGCTTCTGCTTTTTAAATGAGGAGGGCATAATCCGCAACTGCTGGAACGCTATAGACTGTGACGGACGCGGAATCTCAGCGACCGGCGGAATTTGCTCGGTGAACCGCGGGACTGTAGAGAACTGCATAAATACGGGAAACATAACTTCAATGTGGCATACTGGCTCAGGCACGGGAGCGTGGAGCGGAATTTATATGACTGCAGGCGGCATTGCGGGTGAGAATTCGAGCTGGGATGGCGGAATGAATGGCGTTATAAAAAACTGCGTGAATTACGGAACGATAACAGGAAATAAGCGCGCTGATGATTCTGTTTCCTTGAACGGCATTGTCGGAGCGATTGCGGGGCTTTCCAACAACGCTGGCAATGAGATTGTTGACTGCTACTGGCGTACCGACTGCGTTTACTCAAATACATCGACAGGGACTACTGTCAGTGACAACCTGAACTGGATGCTTTGCAAGGCAAGCAATAGGTATACAAGTGATGTCCGCGCAGGAACGTTAACCGGTAACGGCTCTTTCGCAGCAAACAATAACGGAACTCTTGCCGCCGCAAGCGCAGATGACGCCGGAACTGCCCAGACATTGCAATACGGCACGAATTTGCTTACCGCGCTGAACAGCTTTGTCAGCGACAACCCGGATGACGGCATTTGCGAGTGGAAGTCCGGCTCATCTTATGCCGCGATACCTGAGTGCTTCAGCGACGACTGAGGCGCGGAGGAGCGTGAACAAAAGCGGCGTGCAGCCGGGTCGGCACCGACAAGCAGGCGCTTTCTGCCTCAGCGAGCCTTGATTCGGAATCCACGGAACACGGATGCGGAGGATGTTGCGGAAGGTATGATAATAAGGCGCCTGAGCGCAGCCGAAGCCCGTTCATTGCCCCTCGCCCGTGCTGCGTCCGCTTGCCCCGACCAAGCCAATCTGAGAACTTGAAACTTCGCAATCCAAACAAAGAACACAAAACTCCCCATTTACGCGCGCAGTTCCACCATGGCGCACTCCCCGCCAAGCGGGGAGCTGCGTCCGCTTGCTCCAATAGAGCCAATCTGAGAACGACTAAAATGTCGCAAGCGGATTTTTCTGAAATATATTTTGACTATTCCGCACCGCCGTTTTTGTTGTTGATTGTTTTTTCTCAAGAAAGCCTATATACTTCCCCGTTGAAACAGTCTCTGTAGAGGCTCTGTAAGATTCATTATTACTAGGAGATTCCTATGAAGTACACTGCAGAAGTGGAGCACATGTGTCCGCTCGCGAAGGGCGCGTATCACGGTCCCGCTCCGATTCCGGAAGAAGGTGAATGGGTTCAGGCGAAGAAAGTCGAGGACATTTCTGGCTTTACGCATGGTATCGGCTGGTGCGCACCGCAGCAGGGCGCGTGCAAGCTCTCGCTCAACGTGAAGGACGGTATCATCGAGGAGGCTCTCGTCGAGACAATCGGCTGCTCTGGCATGACCCACTCTGCCGCCATGGCGAGCGAAATCCTCATCGGAAAGACACTTATCGAGGCATTGAACACCGACCTCGTCTGCGACGCCATCAACACGGCTATGCGCGAGCTTTTCCTTCAGATTGTCTACGGACGCACCCAGAGCGCGTACTCGAAGGACGGTCTCAAGGTCGGCGCTTCTCTCGAGGATTTGGGAAAGAACCTCCGCTCGCAGGTCGGAACGATGTTCGCGACACGCAAGACAGGTCCCCGCTACCTTGAGATGACGGAGGGATACGTCGAGACATGCGCGGTCGACAAGGACAACCAGATTATCGGCTACAACTGTATCAACTTCGGAAAGCTCATGGACGCTCTCAAAGCCGGCGTTGACCCGAAAGAGGCAATCGAGAAGGCACGCACGCACTACGGACGCGTCACGGCTGACCAGGGCATGGTCAAACTCATCGACCCGCGCAAAGAGTAAGTCAGGAATACGGAGGAAACAGGTATGTCATTGTTTGAGGATTACGAAGGCCGCATTCCGCAGGTCAACAAAGCTCTCAAGGAATATGGATTCAGCGAAGGCGAGAAGGGCTTGAACGAGGCCCGCGACCTCTGCAAGGCTCGCGGATTCGACCCCTATGAAATCTGCCAGTCAACGCAGCAGATTTGCTTCGAGGACGCGAAGTGGGCTTATGTCCTCGGTTCTGCAATCGCAATCAAGGAAGCGGAGAAGTCCGGCGACAAGACCGGCTCAACAGCCGCCGCCAACATCGGAAAGGGACTCCAGGCGTTCTGCTTGCCGGGTTCTGTCGCCGACGACCGCAAGGTCGGTCTCGGACACGGAAACCTCGGCGCCCGCCTTCTTTCCGAGGAGACGCAGTGCTTCGCGTTCTTGGCTGGCCACGAGTCGTTCGCTGCTGCTGAAGGTGCTATCAAAATCGCTGCTAACGCCAACAAGGTCCGCAAGAACAAGCTCCGCGTCATCTTGAACGGTCTCGGAAAGGACGCCGCGCAGATTATTTCTCGCATCAACGGCTTCACATATGTCCAGACAAAGTTCGACTACTTCAACGGCGAGGGAACTGACAAGGCTCTCACAGTCGTGAAGGAAGTCCCGTACGGAAACAACCCTGACCGCCTCATCGTAAAGTGCTACGGCGCCGACGACGTTCGCGAGGGTGTCGCAATCATGTGGCACGAGGACGTCGATGTTTCCATCACAGGAAACTCAACGAACCCGACACGCTTCCAGCATCCTGTCGCGGGAACGTACAAGAAGGAGCGCTTGCTCGCGGGCAAGAAGTACTTCTCTGTCGCTTCCGGCGGCGGTACGGGACGCACGCTGCACCCGGACAACATGGCTGCGGGCCCGGCTTCTTACGGCTTCACTGATACTCTCGGTCGCATGCACTCTGACGCCCAGTTCGCAGGCTCTTCATC
>Ga0310695_10002250_pt1 | contig 41461 bp, 36 predicted proteins | sample RumenRJG_04DNA_FD_203882 | JGI IMG/M metagenome (GOLD analysis project Ga0310695, IMG submission 203882) | Bovine rumen microbial communities from Lethbridge, Alberta, Canada - RJG_04 (v2) (version 2) | ecosystem: Host-associated > Mammals > Digestive system > Stomach > Rumen | place: Canada...
GATAATGTCGTTCCCGCTGGAGTTCGCCCAGAAGTTCTGAGGACGGAAGGTGGCGGGATCATTGCCCTCTGCCAGGGCCCTTGATAAAAATTTAAGAACACTCCAGGGGCAGAGCATTCCGTTACCGATACTGTCAGCGGCAATGCCGTTGTAGCCGTCGTACCAGGCCAGCACTTCCGGAAGCCGGTTTTCCATGCCGCACTTTTTTAAAAGATTTTCGGTTTCGGCTTTGGTAAGTCCGATAAAATCGGCATACGGGGCTTCACCAAGACTGTAGCAGTCAAAGTTATTCACTCCGGTAAAAATACTCTGATGAGCTATCTTAAGACAGCCGGTGACGTACCCCCTGAAAAGGTCCTTATTGTCTTTCAGGGCTGCGCTTATCATCATCCGGATAACCTTCAGCATCTCATCATAATAGCCGTTAACCGTGGCCTTCTGAAGCGGAACGTCATATTCATCAATAATAATCACAACCTTCCTGTCGTATGCCTCGGCAAGCATGCTTCCGATCTGTCGGAGGGATGTCTGAATCACGGTTTTGGCCATTTTCATGTTTTCCGGGTTTGACAGTTTCCGGCTTTTGCGCTGGCAGAGTTTCAGACTTTCCCGGAATCCGCTTTTTGCAGCGGTGCTCAGCTTTTTGTTCCTTAAGAGAAATTTGAACCTCTCAAAAAGTACGGCCAGAAAATCCAGGATGGAATTCATGGCATCTTCAAAATCTTCTCCGTCAGTATCTTTCAGGGTAACGCTGACCACCGGGTAACGGCCCATGTATTCATCGCAGAGTTTCCTGTTTCTGCAAACTTTCAGCCCCTTAAAAAGTGTCTCCTGCCGGCTCCGATCTTCGGGATTTTTGTAATTGAGCTCCAGGAAATTTTCCAGCATGCTCATGGACAGGGTTTTTCCGAAACGCCGCGGTCTCAGAAGCAGGAAGACATCTGTCTGCGATGTCAAAAGGGGTTTCAGAAACGGAGTTTTGTCAATATACACCGCATTCCCGTTTCTGAGCTTTTCAAAATCCGTAATTCCTACAGGAATTTTGTCGCTGGTAATTTTTGGCATTGCACAATCTCCATTTGATTATGTTCTTCCGGCCCCGGCCCAGTTTCATCGTCTGCGAGTTTCACTATAGCACACGAAAGCATTTCCCGAATACCGCGGAGATAAATTTATGACAGGATCGGAGATTATTCACAGGAATAACGGACGCGGCAGGATCAGGGAACAAGATTTGGAGGATGGGAAGCCGCGCGTCAGAATGAGTATGGGATATTTCGCGGCAATTTTGAAATCTGAACAGTACCGGTTTCAGGGAATTTCCTGTTATCGGATAGGGCCCCGGGTATTTGTCACAGATACTCTGTTTTTAAGAATTCCGGCCTCTTGCAAATTAAGGTTTTTCTCTTTGTGTACTGTCAGGTATTTTCCGAACTCAATATCAGATGCTGTCGGCCATACCGGCAGATATTGATGATGACCGTCCTGAATATTGTGGGCATATAACTGTACCAGATAGTAATTGAAAAACTTGACATAGTGAGTTTTTTTTTTAGTCTAATAAAGCAGAAAGATCTCAGAGAATGAACTTTTTTTCGGAAAATGCCGGAGGTCTGTCTGTCTTGTTCTTCAGAAAAATTCCCAGGATGTGTCAATGGTCAGACAGATCAAGTCCAGACAGCGGGTGGCGGCTCACGGCGAGGTTTTTACCGGCGATCGGGAGGTCACTGCCATGCTGGATCTGGTAAAGCCGGAAACGGAACGTGTGGACAGCCGTTTTCTGGAACCGGCCTGCGGAGACGGCAATTTCATGGCGGCAATTCTGGAGCGGAAGCTGGCCGCGGCCCGCATATTATCGGTGTCTCCGCGAACCAAAAAATCTCCCGATCCTCTCGAATTCGAAAAAAATTCTCTTCTTTCCGTGGCCAGCATTTATGGCGTGGATCTCCTTCTTGACAACGTAATTGCCGCCAGAGACCGGCTGTACCGGATCTGGGAGCGGGAATACGAGTCCGTGCTGGAGAACGAAGCTGACGATGCCTGCCGTGATACCGTCAGGTTTATTCTCAGCAGGAATGTGGTTTGCGGCAATGCCCTGACCCTGATGTGCGTTGATGAAAACCAGAAGGACACCGGGGAGCCTTTGGTGTTTTCGGAATGGTCGCTTCCTTTCAACGATACCCGTGTTCAGAGGAAGGATTATTCATTTGCGGAACTTCTGGCTGCGGCTTCCGGGGAGAGTGATTTCAGAAGAACCGGGCAGACCGATATCTTTGCCGGCCTGGATGGTCAGTGTGAGCCTGTACTGCTGAGACAGTACGTGTTTGATTACAGGAAGGAAAATTCCTATGTCAGATGACAAGTCTTCAGCTTTCGCAAAATCATACAACCCGGACGTGCTGTCATGTCTTGCCAATCTTTCCAGCGACGAGATATTTACTCCTCCGGAGGTGGTCAATGCCATGCTGGACATGCTTCCTCAGGACCTGTTCAGGAGTCCTGATACCAGATTCCTCGATCCCTGTTCAAAGAGCGGAGTTTTTCTCAGGGAAATCGCCAAACGTCTTATTACCGGGCTCAGTCCTGTTTTTCCGAAACTTGAAGAACGGCTGCAGCATATCTTCAAAAACCAGCTTTTCGGCATTGCCATTACCGAGCTGACCTCCCTGATATCAAGGCGCAGTCTCTACTGCTCCAAGGACGCGGATTCCGAATATTCCGTGGCTCATTTCGATACCCCCGAAGGAAACGTCAGATTTTCCGATACCCGTCATACCTGGCAGAAGGGGAGATGCGTCTTCTGCGGGGCTTCGCAGCAGGAATACGACAGGGGGCCCGGTCTTGAATCTCATGCGTATGAGTTTATTCACACCATCAAACCGGAAGACATATTTAAAATGAAATTTGATGTAATTATCAGTAATCCGCCGTATCAGATGGGGGATTCCGGGGCTTTTGCAAGTGCTTCTCCGATATATCAGAGATTTGTCGCCCAGGCCAAAAAATTATCGCCGAGATATCTTTGCATGATTATTCCTTCAAGATGGTTTGCGGGCGGAAAAGGGCTGGATGATTTTCGGAATGAAATGCTTCATGATGACAGGCTGAGAATATTACACGATTACCCCATAGGTTCGGATTGTTTCCCCGGAATCAGAATTGCAGGCGGAGTCTGCTATTTTTTATGGTGCAGAGATTCTCACGGCGATTGTGACGTTTATACCCACAAGGGAAATACGATTACTTCACATATGAAGAGACCCTTGCTGGAAAACGGGGCTGATACCTTCATAAGAATCAATGAGGCAATTTCCATTCTGCGCAAGGTTCAGAAATTCAGGGAGGATTCGTTTTCGGATATTGTATCTGCAAGAAAACCATTCGGGTTGCCGAGTGATTTTTTTGCAAATCCCGGGAAGTATGAAATGCCTGCAATCAGCGAAACTCCGATTGAAGATGGCCTGAGAATAGTCGGAACCAGCAAGTATAAAACCGTTACCCGTTATGTTCCGTTGACATACCCAGTGCCCAACGGAAATGAATATATCGGGAAATACAAGGTTTTTGTATCCCAGGTACTGGACAACGGTTTTGACTGGACAAAGGAAAGACTGCGTCCGTTTTTGGGAGAACCTCATGATATCTGTACGGAAACCTTTTTATGCGTCGGTTTGTTTGACACCAGACAGGAAGCGGAAAATGTTATTTCCTACATGAATACCAAGCTTTTTCATTTGCTCATGCATCTGAAAAAAGTAAGCCATCATGTGGTTTCAAAGGTTTATGGATTTTGTCCTATGCAGGATTTTTCTCATGCCTGGAATGATTCGATGCTGTATCAGAAATACGGATTAACAGAATCGGAAATAAACTTTATTGAAAACAATATCAAGCCCATGGAGGAAGCTCCTGATGACTGACCGGAACTATTTTCCCCTGAAAACATCCTCCCGGCCGCGCATTTATGCCTATGAGCTCGTCGGGGTCGCCAGTCATGAAGGCTACATCAAAATCGGCTATACCACCCGTGATGTGGAGATTCGGGTAAAGGAACAGCTGCATACACCTGCCGTGCCTTACCGGATTCTGGGATCCTGGCCAGCCATGAGGAAGGACGGCAGCATCTTTATGGATCATGAGGTGCGCGATTACCTGAAAAGGAAGGGCTTTTTGCCGCTCAATCCCGACAGGGATCGCAACGAATGGATGAAATGTTCGCTCCGGGACACGGAAGCGGCCGTGGTAGCGATTTCCCGCGGCACCGATAATTCTGAAAACCGGAACCGCACCTTTCGCATGAGACCGGAACAGGAAAATGCGGTGGTTCGGACTCTGGAGTATTTTACTTCGGCATCTCATGACAGGAGCGGCAGAACTCCGAAATTCCTGTGGAATGCCAAGATGCGTTTCGGCAAAACCTTTGCCGCATACCAGCTGGCCCGGAGAATGGAGCTGAAAAAGGTTCTGGTGCTGACCTTCAAGCCGGCGGTGCAGACGGCCTGGCGCGAGGATATCGAGACTCATGTCGATTTTGAGGGCTGGCAGTTTATTTCCGCGCAGGATGCGGCAGGGCGATCCATTGACGAGCAGTACGAGAGAGCCGACAGGAAAAGGCCGATAGTCTGTTTTGGTTCCTTTCAGGATTTTCTGGGAAAGGATCGGGATAACGGCGGCATCAAGGCCCGCAACGAATGGGTGCACACTACAAACTGGGATCTGGTGATTTTTGACGAATACCATTTCGGGGCCTGGAAGGACAATGCCAGAAGGCTGTTTGAGCAGGATGAGGATGCCTATGACGAGGATTTGTCAGGTTATGACGCCGGAAATGCCCATGACGAGTCCTGGCTTCCCATAACGGCCAGGTATTATCTTTTCCTGTCCGGAACTCCCTTCAGAGCGCTGAATTCCGGAGAATTTATCGAGGAGCAGATTTACAACTGGACCTATTCCGACGAGCAGCAGTGCAAGGCGGAATGGCCCAGACTCTCCCATTTCCCGGAGTATGTCCCGGCACCTGACGAGGAGAATCCGTATGCCGCACTGCCGCGGATGGTGATGCTGACCTACCGGCTTCCGGAGTCCATTCAGAGAATCGCCCGGGAAGGGGAATTTGACGAATTTGATCTGAACGAGTTTTTCAGGGCTGACGGCAGAGGTGAAAATGCCGTTTTCAGATACCGGGACTATGTTCAGAAATGACTGGATCTGATTCGGGGAGCGTTTTCCGAAACCACGGTTGCGGATCTGAAGCTGGGAGCCAAAAGACCGCCGTTTCCCTTTTCGGATCAGCGGCTTCTCAGTACCCTGTCGCACACCCTGTGGTTTATGCCGGATGTGGCCTCCTGCCATGCCATGGCCAATCTTCTCGCGGAGAAGCAGAACCGGTTCTATCATGACTACAGGGTTATTGTCTGTGCGGGGGTAAAGGCGGGGATTGGTGCCCAGGCCCTGACTCCGGTGCGGAACGGCATGGAGGATCCCCTGGAAACCAGAACCATCACCCTTTCCTGCGGGAAGCTCACCACGGGGGTTACCATTAAACCGTGGACCGGAATTCTGATGCTCAGGAACCTGTCTTCTCCGGAAACCTACTTTCAGGCGGCTTTCCGGGTGCAGAGTCCCTGGGTAATAAAGAATGATAACGGACATAACGAGATCATAAAGCAGGAGTGCTACATCTTTGACTTTGCCATAAACAGGGCGCTCCGGCAGATCTCCGATTACTGCTGCCGTCTCAATGTCAGCGAGCAGAACCCGGAAAACAAAGTTGCCGAATTCATAAAATTCCTGCCGGTTCTGGCATATGACGGCAGTGCCATGAAGGAGGTCAGCGCCACGGATGTTTTGGATTTTGCAATGTCGGGAACCTCGGCAACGCTTCTGGCAAAACGGTGGGAGTCGGCACTTCTGGTCAATGTGGACAACAGCACGCTGGAGAAGCTTCTGAAGAATAAGGAGGCCATGGCGGCGCTTATGAAGATTGAAGGTTTCAGAAGTCTTAATTCCGATATCGAAACCATCATCAGCAAGTCATCCCTGGTCAGAAAGGCGAAAACCGGAAAGGAAAAACAGACTCCGGCCGTCAGGAAAGAGCTTAGCGACGCCGAAAAGGAGTACAAGTCAAAGCGCCGGCAGATTCAGGAAAAGCTTATCAAATTTGCCACGAGAATACCGGTGTTCATGTATCTTACGGATTACCGGGAGGTCTGTCTCCGGGATGTCATCACCATGCTGGAGTCAAAACTGTTCCGCAAGGTTACCGGAATCGATGTTGCCGATTTTGAGCTCCTGGTGTCCCTGAATCTCTTCAACGAATCCCTGATGAACGATGCGGTGTACAAGTTCAAGCGTTACGAAGATTCCAGTCTGGAATATACCGGAATAGACAGCCACGGTCAGGAGGACGTGGGGCTTTTCAGCACCGTGCTTTCCCGGGAGGATTACGAGGCCAGCAAGGGGCTTTAGCAGAGGTTATGATTTTTAATTCCCGTTCAGAGCATCCAGGTCCGGTATACGGGGAGGAATACTGTCCCGTCCTTTTCGGATAACCGGCGGTATGCGGAATGCAGGGAACATCCGGCTGATTCCGGTACCTGTTCATGAACTTCCGGAGAGACGAATATGTGTATCGCGTTCCTGATTTCACTTCTGTTGCAGAAGCGTTGTGTCTGCCGGTGATTTTTCTTCCGGTGATCAGAAAGTCTATCTCCATCCGGGCATTTTTATCATTTCTGGAAGAATTTGAATAGAAGTACAGCCGGTGTCCGGATGCGGTCAGCATCTGAGCCGCAATGTTCTCAAGGATCATGCCCTCATTTACTTCCAGCCTGCCAAAGAGCAGCTTTTTATACATTTCCTGCGTTACCAGACCGTTTTCGTCAAAGGCGTGACTTATCAGAAGACCGGTATCGCCGAAATAAAGCTTTAATGCGGTGCGATCCCGGTTCAGTCTGATGCCGGTATCAGTGCGTTTCCGCACCTTTTCATGATTACCCGGAAGTAAAAGTCCTGATACGGCCTGTCCCGGAATACCGCGGCTTACCTGCGGAGCATTCTGACAGCGGTGTTTTTCGGTCATTGCGGATCACCGCAGTGCCAGGCACGATTATTTGCCGGCATGCTCCCGGGGTTTTCCGGTGTGATTTCCGGTGTTTTCTCCTCCTCTCCCTATGCCATTTCCCCTTGCTTCTGGAAATGCTTTCAGAAAAAATCCCGGATCCCGGCGGAGACGGTTATAATAGGGCGGACAGTTCAGGCCCGGGGCCGTGGTTCCGCGAATTCGCGGTTTTTCTTTTATCTGGAGTTGGAAATAAATGGCAGTATCCCGTCAGGAAAAGCGTCGTCTTGATTATAAACCTCCCCTGTTTACCATTACCGATGTTGATTTAAGCTTCAGTCTGGATCTGACAAAAACCCGGGTTGTCCAAAAAAGCAAGGTTAAGAGACTCACCCCGGATCTGTCGCAGCCCCTGGTGCTTGACGGTGACGGTCTGAAACTCCTGGGGGTAAGAATCAACGGTCAGGAGTGTTCCTTTGCCGAGACCGCGAAATCCCTGACGATACCGGTTTCCGAAAAGGAATTCTGGCTGGAGGTGGTTACCGAAATATCCCCTGAGAACAACACCGAGCTCATGGGACTGTACGTTTCCGACGGCAAGTTCTGCACCCAGAACGAACCGGAGGGGTTCCGGAGAATCACCTACTTCCTGGATCGCTCCGATGTTCTTTCCCGCTATACCGTTCACATTTCCGCTCCCGCCGGGCTTTATCCCTTCATGCTCAGTAACGGCAACCTGGTGTCCGACGTCACGGGGAACGGCGTGCGCACCGTAACCTGGAAGGATCCCTTCCCGAAACCCAGTTATCTTTTTGCCCTGGTGGCCGGAGACTTTGACGAGCTTTCCCGGGAATTTGTCACCAGAAGCGGGAAAAATGTGCAGGTCCGGCTTTATGTGGATCGTGGCATGGCAGCCTTCGGCGATACCGCCATCGATTCCGTTCTCCGGGCCATGAAGTGGGACGAGGACAGATTCGGGCTGGAATATGACCTGAACAGATTCAACGTGGTTTCCGTGGACTTCTTCAATGCCGGAGCCATGGAAAACAAGAGCCTCAATATTTTTAACTCCCGGTATGTGCTGGTGGATCCGGCCAGTGCCACGGACACCGATTATGAAAACGTGCTTTCGGTAATCGGGCATGAATATTTTCATAACTGGACCGGGGATCGGGTTACGCTCCGGGACTGGTTTCAGCTGAGCCTCAAGGAAGGCCTTACGGTATTCCGGGATCAGGAATTTTCTTCGGATCTGGGATGCCGTGCCATCGAGCGGCTAAAGGCCATCAGGGTGATCCGGGGGCCGCAGTTTGCCGAGGATTCCGGCCCCATGGCGCATCCGGTGCGTCCGGACTACGTCATGGAGATGAACAATTTCTACTCGGCCACCGTTTATGACAAGGGGGCCGAGGTAATCCGGATGATTCATACCATTCTGGGCGAGGAAGGTTTTCAGAAGGGCATGCGGCTCTATATTTCCAGACATGACGGCAAGGCGGTAACCTGCGAGGATTTTGTTTCGGCCATGGAGGATGCCACCGGAACGGATCTCCGGCAGTTCCGGAACTGGTACAGCCAGTCGGGAACCCCGGTGGTGACGGTGAGCATGAACTATGACGGGAAAAACCGGAAATGCGAGCTCACGGTGAAGCAGAAAACTCCGCCCACCCCGCGGCAGCCCGAGAAGAAGCCCTTTGTCATTCCCGTAAAAATGTCTCTTTATGACAGACAGGGAAAACGGATTCCGCTGATAAGGGACGGCGTTCCGGCAAATCCGGTGCAGATTGCCAGTGAGGAAAGTCAGTCCTGGATTTTTGAAAACGTGCCGGAGCGTCCGGTGCCGGCTCTTCTGGAGGGCTTCAGTGCGCCTGTGAAACTGGAGTACCCATACACCGAAGAGGATCTCCGCATTCTTCTGATGCATGCGGAGGATCCGGTATCCCGCTACGATGCGGTACAGAGCCTGATAAACAACTATTTTTACCGGAATGCGGAAAACTTCGAGAGAAATCAGCCGTTTTCCGAACCGACTGCTCTCATTGAGGCCTATCGCTATATTCTTAACAGCGACATGGATCGGCGTTTTGCCGCCTTTATTATGACGCTGCCGCCCATTAATTCCGTTATTGAGAATTTTACGGTGGTCAATCTGGATGCGGTGTTTGCGGTTTACCGGCATCTTCGTGACAGCCTGGTGCGGGGACTCGGGGACGATATTTCCCGGCTTTACCGGAAATCTCTTGAGGCTTACGAGGAGCGGGTGCGCACTCCCGGGTCGTATGCCGTGACTCCGGAGCAGATGGGAGACCGGGCGCTCTCCGGTTTTTTGCTGGAATTTTATGCCCGTTATCTGATGCTTTCCGGAGACGAGGCCGGAGCTGCGGCTGCCGTGCTGCATCATTACCGGATTTCCGACAATATGACTGACACCCTGGCGGCCATGAATACCGCAACGCGCTGCGGGCTGTCCTCAGAGGCTGAAATTCTCGGGGACTTTGAGGCAAAGTGGTCCGGAAATCCCCTGGTGTTCGACAATCTGTTCCGATCCGTGGCCATGGCGCCGCGTCCGGATACCCTGAACCGGGTTCGGGAGCTTATGAATCACAAATGCTTCGACATCAGTAATCCGAACCGGGTGCGGGCGCTTGTGGGGGCCTTTGCATCCGGAAACCCGGAATGTTTCCATGCCATTGACGGGAGCGGCTACGATTTTCTTACCGAAACCGTGCGCAGACTCAACAAAACCAACGGCCACGTGGCGGCCAGAATCCTTACCCCGATGCTGGCGCTGCGTCGTTTTGACAGAAAGCGCTGCGATATGATAAAAGGGTGCTTTGAGCGGCTTCTCGGGGAGCCTGAGCTTTCGGATGCCGTATATGAGCTTATCGACAAATCGCTGAGACACTTATAATGGCGGACAATGTTATTACCTTCAGCGTATCCCTGAGTGCCGAGGAGGTACTGGCGATATACCGCGGGGAAATCCGGCGGGTTATGGTGGTGAGCGATACCGGACTCAGGATCGACATCAATGCCCAGCACTTTATGAATTTCACCACGCGGCAGGGAATTCACGGCCGTTTCAGGATGGTTCTGGACGGCAATAACCGCCTGGTTCGGATGGAGAAGATCGGTTAGGAGTGCGGTGTTTGCGGGAAAACGGCACCCTGATCCTTGCCGGAATAACGGTTTTTAATTGAGTTTTCGGGTCAGGGGACCCGGTTTTCAGGAACGGAGACAAAAATGTTTTACGGAATGTACGAAGGACTGGTAAGGCCCTGTCTGTTTCAGATGAATGCTGAAACGGCTCATAATGTCACCATGAAATTAATGAATTTTATGGGGCAGAGTTCCCTCCTGACCGGGCTCATCCGGCAGAATGTGGAAAAGCGGCCCCGGAAGGTCATGGGGATCGAGTTCCCGAATCCGGTGGGGCTGGCCGCGGGGCTGGACAAGGACGGCGTGGCTCTTAATGCACTGGGCGCTCTGGGCTTTGGCTTTGTGGAGGTGGGAACCGTAACTCCGAAGGCGCAGCCCGGAAATCCGGGCCCCCGGCTGTTCCGGGTAATCCCGGCTGAAGGGATAATTAACCGCATGGGCTTTAACAATCTCGGAGTTGACAACCTGGTGGCCAATGTCCGGGAAAGCCGTTACGAGGGAGTTTTGGGCATCAATATCGGCAAAAACAAGACCACTCCTCTGGAAAAGGCCGACGATGACTATCTGTACTGCCTTGAAAAGGTCTATCCGTACGCCACCTACGTTACGGTGAACATTTCCTCGCCGAATACTCCGAATCTGAGAACCCTGCAGCACGGTTCCGCCCTGGAGAGCCTGATTGCAGCTCTTAAAAAGAAACAGGCGGAGCTTAAAGGGAGATACAGCCGTTATGTTCCTCTGGCCGTCAAGCTGGCTCCCGAGCTCGATGATTCGGAAATTTCCGAGGTCTGCGGGATCTTCCGGAAATACGGGGTGGATGGCGTCATTGCCACCAATACCACTCTGGATCGGGAAATGATAAGGGATATGCCGCATGTAACCGAGGCCGGCGGACTCAGCGGCAGGCCGTTATTCCAAAAAAGCACCGCAAAGCTGAAAAGAATCCGGGAGGAGCTTAAGGGGGAAATTCCGATTATCGGGGTCGGCGGCATTGATTCTCCCCTGGCTGCCCGGGAAAAGCTGGCGGCCGGAGCTGATCTGGTGCAGATTTACACTGGATTCATCTACAAGGGGCCGAAGCTCATAAAGGACATTGTGGAAAATCTCTGAAGCTGCATTTCCTTTCAGGAGGACTCCCGCTTATCCCGGCCGGCAGGGGATGATCCGGCCCGGGGCAGGGCGGGAGTTTTTTTATTCCCGGAGACGGCAGTTATTCCGCGATTCCCGGATTGAGGGGAGCTTTGACGTCCCGTGAAAACAGCCTTCCTTTTTGTTCCGATTCCGCATTTTCAGGATGTGCCAATCCGGCATCTTATGCGGGCACTGTCCTCACGTGCTATAATGGCGTAGTTTTTTATCCTGCGGCTTCATCCGGAAATGATTTTCGGGAAGTCGTTACGGGGCAGATAATTATAAGGCGGAGCGGAACAGGTCCGTTCCCGCGTTCAGCGAGTATTATAGGAGTTTCCTAATGACTGTGATAAAACAGCAGGACTTTATTGATTCCATCTATGAGGCACTGCAGTATATTTCCTATTACCATCCGGTTGATTTTGTCAGAGGTCTCAAAAAGGCTTACGACCGGGAGCAGAATCCGGCTGCCAAGTCAGCCATCGCCCAGATTCTGGTTAACTCCAAAATGTGCGCCATCGGTCATCGTCCGCTCTGTCAGGACACCGGCATCGTAACCTGCTTTGTAAAGATTGGCCGTAATGTGACCTTCGAGGGTGACATGCTGGTGCAGGACATGGTGAACGAAGGCTGTCGGAGAGCCTACTGTTCCGCCGAGAATCCTCTTCGCAAGAGCGTGCTTCAGGATCCTGCCGGAAGCCGTGTGAATACCAAAGACAATACTCCTGCCGTAACCCATATCGAATTTATCGAGGGCGACAAGGTGATTGTGGAAATCGCGGCCAAGGGCGGCGGGTCTGAAAACAAGACCAAGATGGCCATGCTGAATCCTTCCGATTCCATTGAGGACTGGGTTCTGGATCAGCTTCCCCACATGGGTGCCGGCTGGTGTCCTCCCGGCATGCTGGGCATCGGTATCGGAGGAACTGCCGAAAAGGCTGCCATTATGGCCAAGGAAGCTCTGATGGAGCCGATTGATATTGATGACCTTATTAAGAAGGGGGCCGAGACCGCTGAAGAAAAGCTGCGTCTCCGTCTTTATGACAAGGTTAACCGTCTCGGTATCGGTGCTCAGGGACTGGGCGGCCTTACCACTGTTATGGATGTGAAGATCAAGAGCTTCCCGACTCACGCTGCCTCCAAGCCGGTATGCATGATTCCGAACTGCGCCGCCACGAGACACGTATCCTTTGAGCTTGACGGCACCGGGCCGGTGGATCTGGTACCGCCTTCTCTGGATGAATGGCCCGATATCGAGGTCGGCGGCAGCGATAATGCCAGAAGAGTAAATCTTGATACCGTAACCAAGGAGGAGATGGCTACCTGGAAGAGCGGCGAAACCCTGCTCCTCAACGGTACCATTCTTACCGGCCGGGATGCTGCCCACAAGAAGATCTGCGATCTCATTGCCGAAGGCAAGCCGCTGCCTGACGGGGTGGATTTCCACGGCAAGTTTATTTACTATGTGGGACCGGTGGATCCGGTTGGCGATGAAGTGGTAGGACCGGCAGGTCCCACCACCTCCACCAGAATGGACAAGTTTGTGGAAACCATGCTGAGCAAGACCGGACTTTACGGCATGATCGGCAAGGCTGACCGCGGTCCTGCCGCCGTGGCCTCCATCAAGAATCACAAGGCTGTTTATCTTATGGCCGTAGGCGGTGCCGCCTATCTGGTGTCCAAGGCAATCAAAAAGGCCCGCGTGCTGGCCTTTCCCGAACTGGGGATGGAAGCCGTGTACGAGTTTGAGGTGCAGGACATGCCGGTAATGGTGGCAGTGGATTCCGAGGGCAGCAATGTTCATGTAAACGGCCCCGAGGAATGGCGGAAGAAGATTCAGAACATTGATTTCAAGTATCTTGAATAGCTTCCTCTGAGTCCCGGTACGGACTTCTGAGGGAAGGAGAGTTCCTGTTAATGCCGGGACTCTCTTTTTTATTGCCGGAATCAGGAAACGCGGTTGAGCCTTCGGTTTTTGCGGACAGAACCGGCCTCAGACCGGAAACAGTCAGACTCGCCCGAGCCTTGCAAACGAAAGCCGAAAAACTGCAGTACTGCAAAAAATCAGATTGAAACCTTAAAACAGGTAATGGAAATCAGGGAAAAAAGAAAGGGAATCAAAACAGGAGACGATGCAAAGAAGCATGGCGGTGAGGAAGGGATTTGAACCCTTGATACGGTTTATGCCGTATACACGCTTTCCAGGCGTGCTCCTTCAACCACTCGGACACCTCACCGCACCGGAAACGAGTGCTATTTTACTGATTCCCGGCGGTAAATCAACAATTTTTTTTAAAAAGTTACCTCAGGAACGGCAAGACGGTGCTTTTTTGTTCAGATTGTTCACAATATGACCGCATAAGGAGGGGGTTTAGTGCCGGATCTGAAAACGCAGGGGATTTTCAGGGAGTATTTTGGGTTTGTTTGCTGTTTCTGACGATTTTTCAGGAGTTGTGCGCCGGCTGTCTTCAGAGCCCTGAAGGAATGTTCCTGTTTTCTTCCGGTTCTCAGGGTCCGGGGCTGGCGGATTTATCCCGTTTTGCGTGATCCGTTCCCTCTTTCGGGTGCATCTGTCGGGGAACGGTACAGTCAAATATCCGAGATGTACTATAATTATCTCGGGGATGATTTGAATATGCTGCATGCAGATGTGTTACGAAAGTGTTTTCTGTTTTTTGACGGAAGCAGTCAGTTGTTTTAATCCCTGATTTGGTGTCTCAGTATAGCAAAGCATAACAGGCGCATTGATGAATTTGTGTGCAAAAGTCCTGAAACTTTTTTTATATCCGACATTGGTCAGTAAATTTTCGGAATATTCTATCCTCTCTGAAAAATCATCATTTTCAAAAAATCAGGCCGTCAGTCTTGGGCTTGCTTTCCAGATCTTCAAACAGACTGCTGTAGAAGTTGCGATACGTCTGAGGAACGTAGTACCTTACCCAATCCTGCCCCATGGCCGTTATTACCTTTGCAAAGACATCTGTGATTCCCACCACCTTGAACGTTTGCGTTTCACTGGAAAACAGCAGACTGATATGCGAGTTATCAACATACTGCTTAAACCTGAGAAGCGTAGGAACTGCCAAATCCATCCTGTGATCAGGGGATGGCATCTTGATGCTGTTGTCCTTCATAGCCTTCTTCATGAGGTACTCCGTGGCAGCAAATACAAGCAGCGCAATTGACAGAACCCACATCAGAGCCTGGATGCGGCGAGGTGTTTTCAGGTAAAGCGCGTTCAGCAAAATCTTCGGGTCCTTCGAGATCTTCCACATCCTTTCAATGGTAGACTGTCTCTTGTAAGTGGAGAGCAGTTCAGCCATTGTCCACTCACGTTTCGTATCGGTAGTGGCTATGACAAACTGGATTTCCTCCTCAACTTTCTGCCGGATGTACTCTTCATTGATGGCAACTTTTCCGGATACTCTTACTGCAACAACTGTCATAGGTGCATCAGCTTTGGACCTGCCTCTTCCGGCATGCTTCTTAACCTCTTCGTAGGTTATATCGGAAATAGTACATGCCTTGCAACGCTTTATGAGAGCTTCGATGTTCTTTTCAGCATCAGCCCTGCATGCAGCCGGCTGCGTTTTCATTTTTTTCAGAGCCTGCTCAACAGTATTCAGTTCCCGCTCCGCGGCACGCCTTACAGTTTCTTCTTTGCTTTCCCTTTGGTGGAGGTTTCCATCAGTGCTATCGACAGTCATCCGTTTCTGCTGAACTGCCCGGACGGCACTTACGACCTTACCAAAGGTCTGGCCGGCCGCAGAGATCACGATCCGGCTGACCTTATCACCCAGATAACAGCTTATGCTCCCGGGGATAAAGGCAAAGATCTGTGGCTCGACTTTGTGGACAAAGTGTGCGAAAGCAATCAGGAAAAAATCGAATATCTGCATCGCAGATCCGGGCTTTGCCTTATCGGAGAAGTCTTCCATGAAGGAATTTTCATTTCCTTTGGTGTAGGACGCAACGGTAAATCCACATGGTGGAATTCGGTTGGCGGAGCTATGGGATCCTATGCCGGAGTTATTTCCGCAGATGTGCTGACCGCCGAATGCCGCAGAAATGTTAAGCCGGAGCTGGCTGAACTGAAAGGCAAACGATTCCTGCTTGCCTCGGAACTCGAAGAAGGCCGAAGGATGTCAACCTCACTGGTGAAACAGCTGTCGTCCACCGACGAAATTGAGCGTGGTACGCCAGGGACGCCGCTGAGCAGACATGGACCGTCCGCACTTTGCAACGCAACATTGATTCACAGTATTATTACCGTCTAACTTCCCCATCATTGGTTATTACAACTGAAAATCAAGCCCCTTGTCACTACCGTATATCAGGGAACTTACGATTTATCCCGCTAAGTTTCATTTGCAAAACTCTGAAGACCGGTCTTCCGCAGTTTATTACGTCTGCCGTTACTTCTGTAGAGGCTCAGATAGTCTGTCCAAATTCCGCTCAATGAATTTGTCCCTCTTCTTAATCATTATTTATCGCTCCTTAACGCAGGTAAAGCGGCAATTTGGAAGTAATGATGAAGATTTGTGGCAATACCTGATTCTCAAATCTTATGGACAGTTCTAACGAGCAAAAAATGGACAAACTTACTGAGCGTCGACAACTTCCGCCTCCATCAGCAGTGATACACAGGCATTGGGATTCGGGATACCTTTCAGCTCCCATTGTTTGCCACCGCTCCCGAATGCCGTTGACGGCAAACTCTGCTGTTTCTGTGCTCAGACCGACATTGACAAACCCTTCATTGAAGTTCAAGTCATAAACGCCATAAGGACAGGCTTTTCCGCCCGGACCTTCAAAGTCATGATCGTTTACCTTCACAGGATTACCTTTCGGAGCGTACTCTTTTCCCGCATTCTTCATCTCAGCGGCGGCCGGCGCTTAAAGCTGTTCAGGAATTTTCCCGGTCAGCCTGCCGGAGATGCAATGACAATTCATTTTCGCAGCTGGCAGCCCCGGCAATCACTTTCTGAAATCTGAACATTTCCGGAAAATCCCCCGGACTCCCCTTACCGGAATCAGTATCGTGCGGATCCGGATTCCGGCAGTTGTAGAATTCAACGATATGGAAGCCGCAGCGGTTTACGTAGAAATGGATATTTCGCTTTTCAAAATATGGTGTCACCGTTTCCCATACCGTCACCTCAGGATGCATTCTTTCAATGATGCACCAGGCCTTATATCCGATTCCTCTGCTGTGAAGTTCAGGAGAAACAAACAGCAAGTCCAATTCACCATGATTACCGTTCACACTGATAACCGCTCCTCCTGCCGGCTGACCGTTCTGCATAATTCTGTACGCTTCACCGTTATCAATGGAGCTGCCAATGGTCTCCCGGGAAATAATTTCTCCGTCATCTTCAAAACGGGTATCCCGACAGCCGAATTCCTCCAGGGCACCGTAGTTAAAGGCCTTTTGATTATCACTGATGAATCTTTCACGATCATTTGGAGACAACGGAACAAGTCTGATATCGTTCAGCATATAATTCTCCGGAATTCTCAGTCTGATTTACTGAAAACAATACTCAAATGTAAAAATACAGATACAGATACATGTCCGTTCCGCAATTTTCTGTTCCTGAATTCAAAATTCGGGCCTGCGGAAGCCAATCCTCAGCAAAATTATAACAACATCAATCTCCGGAGCCCCAAACTGCGGGCACCCCGCCATTCAGCGAGCCTTAAGCCATACTCAAATTCAGCATGAAGATTTCGCTGCACATGCCACCTACGGACGTGTTCGGGTTTCACCCCACAGAAACAGAACATGCCGGGCACACGCAAAGCCGGAATCCGCACCGCGGATCCGGCGCTCCTCCGGAGGGTTCCCGACGTGCGGCAAAGGCTACCGCCCCGCATTCGGCCGGTACAGCTCCGGCCGATCCTTTTCAAGCACGGCCAGCATCGCCCGGGTTACCAGCACCACACCGCCGGGAGATACATAGAAATACCGGCGATCCTGCTCCTCATCATAGCCAATCTCAAAATTCGCGGGAATATCGCATTTCCTTTCGATAATGGCCTTTCTGATGCGGGTGCCGGCATGCACGGTCACCATGGGAAACAGCACTGCACGTTCCAGCACGCATTCCTGATCCACCGTTACGGAACTGAACAGCACCGAATCGGATATCTCCGATCCGTAAATCACGCTGCCTGCCGCGATCACGGAATTCTCACTGACCGTGCGGGTACCCCGGGAATCCCGGATAAACTTTGCCGGCGGGAGCTGCCGGGTTTTGGTCCAGATCGGCCAGGAGGGATCATAGATATCCAGATCGGGGTATTCCCGGGTCAGGTCCAGATTGGCAATCCAGAAGCTGTCCACGGTTCCCACATCCCGCCAGTAACAGTGCTGAGCCTTGGTCCGGTTCCGCACACAGCTCTTCTCGTAATTATGAGCATGAGCCAGCCCCTTCTTCACAATTTTGGGAATGATGTCCTTCCCGAAATCATGAGAGGATGAGGGATCTTCATGATCCTCCTCCAGAAGCCGGTACAGAAAATCCTTCTCGAAAATGTAAATTCCCATGGATATCAGGGTTTTATCGGGATTTCCGGGAACGGCCGGGGGATTCTCCGGCTTCTCGATAAAGTCAGTGATAAGTCCGTCCTCGTCAACCTGCATGCAGCCGAAAGCGGAGGCATTCTCCCGGGGAACCTCGATGCAGGCAATGGAACAGGGGCTGATGCTTTTGATGTGGTCCATCAGCATGACCGAATAATCCATCTTGTACACATGATCCCCGGAAAGAACCAGAATGTATTCGTCATCATAGGAACGCAGAATATCCAGGTTCTGATACACGGCGTCGGCAGTGCCCAGGTACCAGTGCACCTCGTCGATTCTCTGCTGGGCCGGCATTACTCTTACAAACTCACCCAGATGATTGTTGTTCAGAAACGACCACCCGTCCTGAATATGAGTCAGCAGAGAATCGGATTTGTACTGGGTCATGATGCCCATTTTTCTGATGCCGGAGTTGAGGCAGTTCGACAGGGCGAAATCGATAATCCGGAACTTGCCTCCGAAATGCACGGCCGGCTTGGCCCTGATATCCGTAAGCTCCTTAAGCCTGGAACCGCGACCTCCCGCAAGGATCAGGGCCGTGGTTTTCTTAGTGGCAAATAACTGATTGATATTGCTGTAAGCAGTCATGGCGGTATCCTCCTCATGAGAAACAGTATTCTGTCCCGGATCTTACACTGTAAAAGGAAAACGGGACAGGAAAAATCCCCGGAGCCGGAAGGAGAAGAACAGCGGGCCCCGGACAAAAAACAGCCCGCGCCACCGGGGCACAGAGTCCGCTCCCGGCAGACCGGGACCTCCCGGAAATGAAGGCGGCGCCTGCCTTTCCGTTCCGAAAAACTTCCGGTCAGGATCAGGCGAGTCTTTTCTTCACCTCTTCATATTCGGCGAGCAAATCATCTCTGGGATCCGCGTCGATTTCGTCACGGTACCGTTCAAAGGTCTTCAGCCACTGGCTGTCAGAAACTCCGTACAGCCTGCAGGATCTCATCAGGCAATAAAACCGAATCTCGCCACCATCGCCGTAATTGATCCGGTATCTCAGGCAGGTATCCCAGTAATATGCGGTTCCTTCGTCAAAATCCCCCTTGTTGAAATAGAGTCCCATCATAAGAAGAGTCAGGTTCTCCATCGGATCTGTGAATTTCCAGTAGTTATCACGACTGTACCTGGCCGTTATTTCGCGCATTTTCAAATCAGTAAGCTCTATCAGTTCCTGCGTGAGTTCGGTGTTTCCCTTTACCCTGGAAACCAGCTCGACAATCCGGTTATCGGTACTCGACCCCCGATCATTGTAAACACAGGCTGCGCAACGTATCAGATCCCTGAGCATGTCCTCGCTTAACTCAAAGCCTTCCGCAAACACCCGCTCCAGGAGCATTTTGTAGAAATCGGTCTGGGTGATGCCTACCGAAGAAAAAGGATTATCGGTGTTAAACAGGTAAACACCGCAGCCTTCCGACAGCAGAAGAAAGAGATCCTTCAGAAGAGACAGAACTTCGGGATACTCGGCATTGTCCGGACCGAACTGCTTCAGGGCCTTAACCTGACGCATCACCGCAAAGCGCCATTTCGAACGTTCCTGCTTCGAAACCAGTCTGTTGGGACGGAGGTAGTTTCCTTCCCTGGCATTTTCCAGGAATTTCTGAACCTCGTCCCGGAGGTCATCAAAATCCACCTCCGGCTCCGCGGGGGCGGTCTTCACCCTGACGACAGTCTTCTCTCCGTCCAGAATCGCCATGATGGCGCCGTCAATACCACCTTCCGCGCTCCTGAGAGCCTTCGGAACATGCTTGTAAAGTTCCGTTGCGATTTTGACAAGATTTTCCTGAGAGGTGTTTTTAAGAAGCGTTCTCAGTTCAGGTACCTTCATACAGATAACTCCGGATTCGGGAACTCCGGTTTCGGAAAGCGCCGGATTCCTCGGAATACAAAACTCCGTCAGTGTAAACGGAGGCCAAAATGAGATTCACGCGCGGCCGGGGCACGAAAATCTCTCCGGAGGAAAATCATAGCAAAATCCGAAAAAGGATCAAACAGGAGGCCTGAAATTTGCAATGGAAGGCATCTCGCCGGCCTTCATGGCGGAGCATCCCGGGACTCCCGGGGATAAAGCGCTGCCTGGAAAAAGCGGTTCATCTGAAAAGGCGGAGAATATTCCGGATAGCCAGGTATTCATCAACACGACAGGGATTTCAAAGATCGCAAATTACCGCAGGATTGCTGCCATGGCACAGCTTTCTCCGGCAGGGAGGGGCCGGGGTTAAAGTCTGAGATGGCCGGTCTTGCCGCACTTGCACCGGCAGCCGGGGCGGGGCCTTCACCTCAGGATGAGAACCTGCCGGGCACAAAAAAAGAGTGCCTCGCGGCACCCTTCTTTCAGAACAGGAACGTCATCTCACGCTCCTGAATGACAAAACTCTGAATTACTTCTTGGTAAGCATGGTGATGAGATTGTCGATGGAAGCACACTGCTCCTCGGACTCACACTTGCCCATAATCAGGCTGATGTCTTCCTTGTCATCGATGATGATGGCCTGAACCATATCCGGGCAGACGAAATGATATCCGGGATAGCCGCCAACGGTGGTCTGGGTAGGAGCCTCACAGCCCTTTTCGCTGGCAATGGAAGCAGCAACCTGACCGATATCGGAACCGTCGCTGGGAGCAACCTTGAAGGTAACCATGCGCACGCCGAGATTGCCTTCCTCGAATACGATGGAGTCATCGGTCTGCTCAATAACAGCCCAGTCAGCCATAGCGGTAGCAGACATTAAAAATGCTGCAGCTGCGATCATCAACTTCTTCATATAATTCCCTTTAATTGTGTCAAATAAAGTCAAACATGCCGTGCCCGGGTATTTTCCGGCCCGCCGGCACGTTCATATCAGAAGACACAGGATCTTCGGATTCCGATATCCTGCCCCGCCCGTCCGAAACACAGAAATTCCTGCGCCGGCAACCGGGCCCTGACGTTCTGATATTACCATACCTCAAAATCAATAATTACAAAAATTGTCTTGACAGAGATCACATTACCTCTGATTATGTTTTCAAAAAACGATTTTCAGTACCTGACTGCCGTGCCGGCAGCCGCTCCGGGGCGCTTCTCCGGCGTTCATCCGCCCCGGTCTTCCGGAATTGGGAAAAACCGGCCGAACCTGATACAATCTCCGGGAGGAAATGCCATGACAGAATCACCGCTCATATACCGTCCCCCAGAGGGCTCCCCTGATATTCTCTTCCGGAAAGACGGAATTATTGTCGCCGTCAAGCCCGCGGGGCTTCTTACCGTTCCGGGACAGCGGGAGCGGGATTCCCTGACCACCAGAATGAAAAAGATCTCTCCCGAAGCAAACCCTGTCCACCGTCTGGATCTCGCCACCTCCGGCATTGTGCTGTTCGCAGAAAACCGGGAAACCGCTGCCGCGCTCACTCAGGCCTTCCGGGAACGGCATCCCCTGAAAATCTACGTCGCCTGGGTTTCGGGAATCATCCGTAACGACTTCATGGCCATGGACTACCCCCTGGCAAAGGACATGGAACGTTCCGCAATCCTCTCCGCCCCGGTACAGAAGACGGACTATGTCTCCGGAAAACCCGCCCTGACCTTCTGCCGGGTCATCAAAAGAGAATATCCCGAAGATGCGGCAGAAGTCCCCGGCCCCCGGGGGCGCACCCTGGTTTTCCTGTATCCGGAAACCGGGAGAACCCATCAGCTCCGGGCCCACCTCCGGGAAGCCGGGCATCCGATTATCGGGGATCGGATCTACGGGAAACCGGACAGTGCCCGGGAGCAGGAAAACTCCCGGGGACTTCCGGACCGGCTCCTGCTCCACGCCGCCCTGCTCCGTTTCCGGGATCCCGGTGCCGGCACCGCCATTACCTGCCTGAGCATTCCGGACTTCCCGGGAATTCCCGATCTCCAGAGAATTATGCTCTCGGGACTCTGATTCCCCCCTGAAGGATGACCGGAAGCACTTCCCGTTCATCCGGGGTTTGTCGTACCGGGCCGTGGTTCCGGATAAATATGCGGAATATACGGTCAATGCCTGAAGAGGGAAGCCGCCTCCGGCGCTTCCCGTTAATGAATGAAGGGGTTTCTCCCCTTCACCCCGTGTCTGCCCTGTGCGGAAATGATATGAGGAGCAGAACCGCCCCGCCGCCATTTTACACAGGAGCGGCCGGGAAAGCCCGCTCCCGGCGAAAAGAACCCGATTGCCCGAAACACGGCACTGTTTTCTCCGGACGCCGGCCCCCGGAATCATCATTATTTCTGTTTTTCCGTTTTTTCTGCTTTTTAAGTCTTTTTTCGGAAGTCTCTCCGGAGATCCCGCCCCGGGGCGCCGCAGTTTCGGCCGCTTATCCCCGGACAGTTCCGGGATTCTCCGTTTTCCGGGGTTTTTCCGCAAAAATGCCCGCGACTCAGCAAAATCGCAATCAAATCCGATGTTTAACTCTCAAAAACTCCGGAATTCTGTTATCGTGCTAAGAGGAATCCACAGGAGCCGCAGGACGCGGCTTCAGGAACGGAGGCGGCATTTTAAGGAAGAATGCAATGCGGCCCGGCTTCACAGTATGAACAGATCAGACATTCCCGACAGACTGATAACCCTGACAAAAATGGTATGGCCGGACGGCTACGAGATTCACCGCGAAATCTTCCGGCTGTACGAAGACAGCTATGTGCTCACCATGAAGACCGGTGTTCTTCACGAACACCTGCTCTCCGATTTTCAGAACCTGGCGGATCATATCCGCAGCTACCGGGAACAGATGCTCCAGGTCAGCATGAATGAAGTAATCGTTTCCCTGGTCTGTCTCTCCGTCAAGGCCGAAACCAATGAAATCGAGTATCAGGACAGCGACGCCGGCGAGCTGGAACGCTTCATCCATGACGAGCTCCGCCGCACCTTCGGATTTCTGAAATCCTTCGGCGACGGACCGGTATTCTATCTTGCCGAAATTGTGAAAAGCTTCCGGGAAAACGGCTTTCCCGTAATCTCGGATAAAGGCGGCGCTCCGGAGTTTTCCGGAATTCCCGACAGAGCCCGGATCTCCATGGAAAAGCTCCGGGAGTGGGGAAACCACATGATTATCAATGTCGGAACGGACGTCAGCAGCTATCAGGCAGAGTCTGTTTACTACGGAATAATGCCCCTCACCTTCACGGAGTCCTGAGCGCTCCCAGCGGGGAATCCATTTAAAAAGCGCCCCCCCGGGGCGCGTTCGGAACAACATCAGAGGTACTGGTTATGGCACACAAAACAGTGATTATCGGCGGTTCCGCAGCCGGAGCTGCGGCAGCCGCCAGGCTGAGGCGGCTTTCCGAGCAGGAGGAAATCGTCATCCTCGAAAAAGGCAAGGACATCTCCTACGCCTCCTGCGGTCTCGCCTACTATCTGGGCGGCGAGGTTCCCCTCCGGCAGAACCTGGTGATTATTCCCCCGCGGGTATTTTCCGAAAGATACCGGGCCCAGGTCAAAACCGAGTGCGAGGCCATCGCCGTTTCTCCGGACAGAAAGGTGGTGGGTGTCCTGAATCACCAGACCGGAGAAACCGTTGAGGAAAAGTACGACAGCCTCATTATTGCTTCAGGAGCGGCCGCGGTCAGACCCGAACAGATCACCGGCATTAATCTCCCCCATATTTACAACCTGAGAACCCTGCCGGATGTGGACAGCATCCATGAGGAGATCCCCTCCATCACCAGCGATGATCGTTTTTACGACGTGCTCATCGTGGGCGGCGGCTTCATCGGCATAGAGGCGGCGGAGAACCTCAGCCACAAGGGATTCCGGGTAACACTGGTGGAACTCCGGCCGCAGCTCCTGCAGAATCTGGACTGGGAATTTTCAGGTCTGCTGGAAAGGAATCTCAGGAGACACGCCATTGATGTCCGGGTCGGTGTCGGCGTCAGGGGCTTTACACTCACCCCGGATGACCGTATCGAGGCCGAATTCAGCGACGGCTCCAAAAAGCAGAAGTTCCGCTTCGTGGTGCTGGCTCTGGGGGTCAGGCCCGCCACAGGATTTCTGGAGGGATCCGGAATCGAAAAGGCCGCCAACGGCGCGGTGATCACCAACTGCCGCATGGAAACCAATATTCCGGGCATCTATGCAGCCGGTGACAATGCCGTGATTCTGAAGAACTACTCCGATGAGCTGACCTGGAGCCCCCTGGCCGGACCTGCGGCCCGCGGCGGCAGAAGAGCCGCGGACAGCATCGCCCGAAACCTCGGGATTCTCCCCAGCCATTCCGCGGAGTTCACCGGAACCTCCGGATCCGCCATCATCAGGGTTTTCGACGAAACCTTTGCATTTTCGGGAGCTTCCGAAAACGAGCTCCGGCAGAAGGGGCTTCAGCCCGGGAAAGACTACTTCACCTCGTTTGTGATTCAGAGTTCCCATGTAAACTGGTATCCGGGCTCCCGGCTGATATTCATCAGGGGCATCTTCGACAAGAAGCGGGGTACCCTTATCGGAGCCGAAGCCTGCGGCCGGGCCGGAGTTTCCGATGCCATTAATACCCTGGCCACGGTGATCGCCCTTCGGGGAACCTTCAGCGATCTGGCCAATATCGACCTGGCCTATTCCCCGCAGTACGGCAGTGCCAAGAGCAATATCAACATGCTGGGCTTCACCGCCGAAAACCAGGTGCTGGGGCTGGGCGAGTACATCTCCCTCACCGCCTACCTGACGCTGGACAAGAAGGATTACTTTGTTCTGGACGTGCGGAACAAGGAGGAGCTTTTCAAATACCGCATTCCGGAAGCAGTCAACATTCCGCTGGCCCAGCTCCGGGATCGGATGAACGAAATTCCGAAGGACAAGCCGGTAATCGTTATCTGCGGCATGGGCGTCCGGGCCTGGAACGCCGCCGGTATCCTGAGATGCAACGGCTACCACAGCATCGTGCTGGAAGGAGGCTCCACCCTGCACGCGCTTCTTAAAGGAAAGTAATCCGGAACGGCGCACCGGAATTCAGCATGACAGAAACCCCGGATTTCGATGCCGGGGTTTTTCATATTTGTCGGAACCGGAAAGAACAGCATTCCCGCGGGCACTCCGGGTATCCGGTATGCCGCAAGGCGCCTCTTTTCGGGGAAAATCACCATTCCTGCCCTGATAATTCCGAGGTCTTCCAAAATCGCTCCGTAATCATGAGACTTAAGCCGCTGAAGAGTCCGGTTCATGGCGGCATTCCCGCCTGAATGCGGCGGTGCTTCTTTTGAATTCTGACACCTGCATTGTTTTGCGGGGTTTAAGTTCCGAATCTGAAAATAATCAAGAATCCGGCGTTTCCCGGCCTTTTATCGGACAAACTCAGCAAGCGCCGGTACCGGTTTTCAGGTTCCGTCCTGCCCGGTTTTGTGATATAAAGCACCCGCAAACATTTAACACTTGTCGTGATAATCCGGGAATCAGTCCGGGCACAGCTATCAGGAGGCGTCATGAAATTCAGGGGACTTACGGAACAGGAGGTCCGGGAATCCCGGGCCCGCTACGGCAGAAATACCATTTCCGACAAAAACCCGGTCTCTTTTTTTGAAATGCTGTGCAGCAACTTCAGCGATCCCATTATCAGAATTCTCCTGGTGGCACTGACAGTCAACCTGGTGTTCTGCCTTATCGGTCAGTCGGAATGGTACGAATCCCTGGGGATCGCCGTCGCCGTGCTTCTGGCCGCAGTAATCTCCGCTCTTTCGGAATACAGGAACGACACCGCCTTTCAGAAACTTCAGGAAGAAGCCTCACGCATCCGGAGCCGGGTCTGCCGCGATGGCAGAATGACGGATATTCCCATTGACGATCTGGTTTGCGGTGACGAGGTGCTTCTGCAGACCGGGGATCGCATTCCCGCCGATGGTTATCTCATGTTCGGAGAACTGGACACGGATCAGTCCCAGCTGAACGGCGAATCCGAGGAGGTCAGAAAAACCGCCCTGCCTCTCTCCGAAAACGGAACCTGCGCCGTGCCGGATGACATTGCCGAAAGCCGGGATCTCTTCAGTCCGCATCTGGTATTCCGGGGGGCCAGCGTGACCTCCGGCGAGGCGGTCCTGAAAATCACCGCCGTGGGAGAACGCACCGTCTACGGCACTATCGCCGAAGGACTCCGCTCCGGGATGGAACGGGACACGCCCCTCAAGGTAAAGCTCCGCCGGCTGGCCGGATATATCAGCATCTTCGGTTACGCGGGAGGCCTTCTGGTAATGCTGGCCTATCTGCTGCACGCCGGAATGACCGCCGGAATTCCCCCGGAGCAGTATTTTGAACTCCCGTGGTCGGACTTTGTAAGAGAACATGCCGGCATCACCAACTTCTGGAGCGATCTTCTGCACGGCATCATGTTTGCGGTGGTCATTATCGTCATGGCGGTTCCCGAGGGCCTGCCCCTCATGATCGCCATCGTCACAGCATTGAACATGGGAAAAATGCTGAAGCGGAATGTGCTCGCCAGAAAGGTCAGCGGCATCGAAACCGCCGGTTCCCTGAATATCCTGTTCTCCGACAAAACCGGCACCATTACCGCCGGAAAGCCCTCGGTCATCGGTTTCTGGAACGGACTCTCCCGGGAATACCGGAAGCTCTCCGACATGCCGGAAAGCTATCAGCTGACTGTAAGAGAATGTCTGGTACTTAACAATCAGGCCGTTCTGACCGGAGATGCCTCCTCCGGAATCCGGGCCGCCGGCAGCAACGCCACCGACCGGGCCCTTCTGGAAGCCGCCGCCGAACTCCGGGAGCTCCCTCTTTCAGAAAGCATGGTGTCCAGAATCCCCTTCTCAAGTTCCTCAAAATACTCCGGAGCCGTCCTGAAAAGCGGCCGCTGTCTCCTGAAGGGAGCGCCTGAGGTCCTCCTGCCCCGCTGCCGCCACGCCCTGGACGAATCCGGAAACCGGATTCCCTGCGACTCGGCTCCGATACAGAAGCTCCTTAACGATCTTTCGGAAAAGGCGGTGCGGGTGCTTCTTCTGGCGGAAACCGGAGAGCCCTCCCCGGACGGCAGAACGGCACCGGACGGAGATCTCGTCATGATTGCGGTTGTCGGGATCCGGGACGAGGTGCGCCCCGAAGCCCGGACGGCCATCTCCGAGGTAATCAGCGCGGGTATTTCCGTGGTCATGATCACCGGAGACCGCCGGGAAACCGCCATGGCCATTGCGAGGGAAGCCGGCCTTATTCAGAACAAAGACGATCTCGTACTGAACTCCGACGAACTGGCAAAAATGTCAGACACTGCCCTTGCGGAAAATCTGCCCCGGCTCCGGGTAATCTCCCGGGCCCTTCCGGAAGACAAGTCCCGCCTCGTGGAAATCGCCAAAAATCTGGATCTGGTCACCGGCATGACCGGAGACGGGGTCAACGATTCCCCGGCCCTCAAAAAGGCTGATGTGGGATTTGCCATGGGGTCCGGAACCGAGGTGGCCAAGGAGGCTTCGGAAATCGTGATACTGGATGACAACTTCGCCTCCATCAGGGAAGCTGTGCTGTACGGCCGGACCATCTTCAACAGTATCAGGAAATTCATCGTGTTCCAGCTGACCGTTAATGCCGCTGCCGTGTTCATTTCGGTGCTCATGCCGCTTATCGGACGGGATGTGCCCCTGAACATCGTACAGATCCTCTGGATCAACCTGATAATGGACACCCTGGCCGCCCTGGCACTGGGCGGAGAACCGGCCCTGCCCCGCTATCTCAAAGCCGCCCCCCGAAAACGTCAGGGCCGGCTCATTAACCGCTATATGCTGACATCGGTAATCACCAGCGCCGTGTGGATCAGCATTATCGGGCTTCTGCTTCTGAACTCCGCGGGCTTTCAGGCTTTCCTGGGCTTTGATCCCGGGAATCGCTCCCTCATAGCCACTGCATTCTTTACCTTCTTTATCTTCAGCACGGTATTCAACTCCCTGAACGCCCGCACCGACAGCATGAATCTTCTAGAACATATCTCTGAAAACCGCCTGTTCTTCGCGGTAATGAGCGTCATTGCGGTAACGCAGGTTCTCATGACCCAAAGCGGGAGCTACAGCGATGTTTTGGGACGCATTATGAACTGTCAGGGCCTGACACTGCGGGAATGGACGGTAATACTGCTTCTGGCCGCCACTGTTATTCCGGCGGATCTGGCAAAGAAGCATCTTCTGAAAAAACTCGGCGTGAATCCCGAGGAATAAGCTGATGCCGGCTTTAGAATCACGGAAGACTCAGGCGTTATGAACTTCCCGAAATGTGGTTCAGCATCCCCGATTTTTCAGATGATGATTACGTACATCTGTTAAACTGCCGCTGATCTTCTCAGTTGCATTCCTTACTCGGTTACATTCCATTTACCCGGAACCGGATTTCGGGGATTGTCCTGAGAAGGTGGATGAATTCCCGGCAAGACATTGCCCGGGGGTAAAATTTCCGTACACAACAGCAAAGGAGATATGGTTGACGGAAATGTTACGGGATGCCGGATTATTGGGGTGTCCTTGTGAGTGTCAGGTAAGAGCGGCAATATTGCAGTGCAAGAGAACTGGAGTGACGAATTATGAGATTCGAGGATTTTCCTGTAAATTTGATTGCAACTGAAGTTTTTGAAGCTTTGGACATGATTTTTGAAGACATGATTCATGTCTGATATTGTATCTGGAGATATTAAAGTATGTTTTTTCGACAGGCTGAGATCCGCACTGAAATACCTGGGCATAGCCCCCGAACCTATCAAAGAACTGAATTTCGGCAACTATTCAGAATACTATTACGCAGTCTGTCAGCTGATTGATGCAGTTTTTGATAAATACCAAAAGGAAATTGAATCAGTGTATAACTCACCTGACCTACACAATTGTTTACTCACGATAGACTTGCTTGGATATGGTATTGGCAAATTCATAGAATTAGACGAAGAACAAAAGCTGTGTACAAAAATGAAATGATGTCTCATCAGGCATTATATTTTCACCGTACTCTGCACACAAATTGTCGGAAGATTATGTACAGCTGCACTTATTGCTTTCAGGAAGACCGGATCTTTTGCGTTCCGGAAACTCCTGGAAAGCTTTTAAACCGGAAATTGGAACCATGTTCCGAACTTTTAAATGACTTTGGCAGAATTGTCCCGGAAACAAGGGGATATTATCGCCTGCAATTATCAGGGCCTGCGGCAGGAGGGGGCGGTCATTGCTGATCCCCCGGAAATTACCCTCCGGGTCCCCTGGAGGAACGGAGGCGATTCAGTGTTTTTCTCACGTAAGAACCCAAATTTCCCGAAGCTGTCGGAAAAGAACGGCAAAGACGTAACAAGCATTAGGCAGTGCTTATTCGTTATTTAATTACGGGTACTATAACGACATAAATTCCGCAATCATAAGCATATGTAATTGTTACACATGTCAAAGTATTCATCAAAAAACGTCTATCCTAAAATAACATAACTAACACAATTGCTCAAATTTTAGCCATTTTAATCCGTATGGAGTCCGTATATAAATTACTAATGCAAAAATGGGTAAAAAGAGTTTTAAGGATATAGCGCAAACTCGTTTTTTGTGATCGAGATCGGCGACCCAGGTAATATTCTCCTTTTTAATGGGTTCATTTTTCAAAAATGTGGTAGTATTGAATGTAACAAAGACTTGTTTTGACCACTGTCAAAGTGCGGTGTATTTTTGACACCCCACGAGCCTTTGTGATATAACGGCTGAAAAATGCCGGAGCCGCAAAGGGTTCTGCCCTTTCGCGGTATTGCAACATAGCCAAACTGTACCAGCCAGTAAGGCACTCCATCGCCGCAAAGGGTTCTGCCCTTTCGCGGTATTGCAACTTTTCTGGTGTGGAACACACTTCGTTTCAGGATTCGAATGCCGCAAAGGGTTCTGCCCTTTCGCGGTATTGCAACGAGCCCAGTAGGCTTTTTGCCTTTCAGAACCTCTTTTGTGGCCGCAAAGGGTTCTGCCCTTTCGCGGTATTGCAACCTTAAACCGACCAAGAGCACTTTCAACCAACACAATGTTCATTATTGTTTTTTTATAACTTATAAATTGCAACCTTAAACCGACCAAGAGCACTTTCAACTGCTTGATGGCCGCAAAGGGTTCTGCCCTTTCGCGGTATTGCAACAGAAAGTGCGGGAGCTGAAACGTTTTGTCCCCTCCGGCCGCAAAGGGTTCTGCCCTTTCGCGGTATTGCAACTTTAGAGGATTGAAATGGGGTTAGTTATCGTGATCCTCCTGCCGCAAAGGGTTCTGCCCTTTCGCGGTATTGCAACCGAGACTTGACTTCCTTAATGCCAAAGGTGTTTCTACGCCGCAAAGGGTTCTGCCCTTTCGCGGTATTGCAACTTCAAACGTTATGTCCTTATAAGATCTTCCTCCATCGCCGCAAAGGGTTCTGCCCTTTCGCGGTATTGCAACTTCGAGGCTTTCAATGTAGAAATCATTCGATCTTTTTTGAGCCGCAAAGGGTTCTGCCCTTTCGCGGTATTGCAACCTTTTAGTCCTGTCAGCGTAATAAAAATGCGCTGAGGACGCCGCAAAGGGTTCTGCCCTTTCGCGGTATTGCAACGACTTCAATACGCAAGCGTCCATCCTGCCAGGCATTAAGCCGCAAAGGGTTCTGCCCTTTCGCGGTATTGCAACCTGCTGCTGGTAGGCCGGAGCCTGCTGCTGCACCCAACGCCGCAAAGGGTTCTGCCCTTTCGCGGTATTGCAACCGAACAACTCCTGAAATTTGTCAACGTCCAACTCACGCCGCAAAGGGTTCTGCCCTTCGCTGTATTGCAACACGAAGCACATCAAAGTGGCCCAGAATACCGGGTTGCCGCAAAGGTATCAGGAGAATTTCTTCTGAAAAGGTTGATAATAACTGCCTGAATTTATCTTTTTGAAAAATTCAGGATATGAATATTGAAGGAGTTATACCTTGAACATAAACACTGACAATGCCGTATCTCTTGCCGAAGCCAGTCAGAACTTCTCAAAAGTTGCCAGTATGGCGGATCTGAAGGGATCGGTAATTATCATGAAAAACAATGTTCCGCGTTATGTGCTCATGGAATATGGGCAGACAGAACCGGAACAGCCTGCTCATAACAAGGATTTGTTTGAGATTTCCAGGAAGATGATTGACAGGAACCGCAAGGCTTACGAGGTGCTGGCAAAATGATACGGATTACCAAAGAACAGGCTGCACTTCTGCATTCTCATCTGATTTCAGAGACCGGAGGCACTGACGGAATCAGGGATGAGAGGCTCCTGGAATCAGCTGTTGCCGCGCCGTTTCAGGCCTTCGGCGATTTCGAAAGCTTTCCGTCAGTTCTTCAAAAGGCGGCACGGCTCGGGTACGGACTCATAAAGAATCACGCCTTTATTGACGGCAACAAAAGAATCGGTGTCCACTGCATGCTCGTATTTCTTGCACTTAACGGTGTGGAACTGGACTATACCCAGGATGAATTGTCCGATACTGTAATCAGGGTAGCTGCAAGCGAGCTGAATTTTGAGGATTTTCTGCAATGGATCATTGAACATCAGCTATGAGAAGTTTTTATTCCCCGGGAATTCCGGAGATATTGCCACGCCTTCATAAAGGCCTTGTGAAAGACCGGTTTACCAGGCATGATTTCCGTTAAAAATTTCCACCCTGGTTTTCTCCTGTTGCGTTAATGCAGTCTTTTCCCGTCAAGCAGCACGTCAGAAAGCACCTCACCCTTGTAACAGAGCTTCAGGGAAAAGAATTCACTCCTCTCATCCAGGAGCTTCAGAAAAATTCTGTCTCCTGCCCAGAGATTGCCGCATTTCAGAAGCTCGTCCTTTTTAATCCATACCAGGCTGCCTTCATCACAGTCGGCAGCAACAGTCCCTTCGTATTTCGTTGCGGAAAACAGGAACATGTATTCACAGCCAAAAACATCAGATACGAAAGTAATAATCCCCCTCATTTTCATATCCGTAAGAACGATACCGCATTCCTCCTTCATCTCCCGGAGCATGCATTCCTCCGGAGATTCTCCGTAATGAAAATGCCCCCCTAGGCCTATCAGTTTGTCCTTATTGGTATCGTGCGCCTTTTTGGTCCGGTGAATCATAAGATAACTGCCGTTCTGCTCAAGGTAGCAGACTGTTGTCAGATTCCTGGCATCCTGTTCTTTTTTAACGCAGTTAACTCGGACGGAGTCCCGGGCTTCCGGCATGGAAGCTCCGTCGTCATTCATACCTGATTCATCTTTCATGGCGGTTTCATCATTCATATCAGTTTCAGCTTCTGAAAAACAAACAAAACAACTATGCTACTGTGCTGTATTTCTCCTCATTGAAATGCCATCAAATACAGACAGAATAAGGCTTTGTGGCCATGTTTAAAAATGCACCACATCTCGCAAATCCTTTGATTTCAAGGGCTTTCAGAGATGCTCTGCTTCTCCCTTGACAGTAAAACTACGGTCTCAACATGCAAGGAGAAAATGCTATAAATCCACAGAATATCCACCTAAGCAGTACATAAACAGATCTATTTTTTGTCCTCCACCATAACGTATTCGTGAACTTATCAAGTGTAATTGTTTTCAGTTGCTTTTAAGGGCATTTTCAGTTCATATAACTATGCAAGTTTTCAAAATGCCAATGCAATGTAAATAGCTGTTCTTTCATTATCAATCGGCAATTCCTTCTTCGTCAACCGGCAATTTTGACTGCGAATCGGCAATTCTTTCTCCACCAATCGGCAATTTTGACCGCGAATCGGCAACATTCTTATACCACTTTTTCACAAACAAAAACAGCCGGAACTCTGTCCGACTGTCATTATCTTACGCTACAACTTCAACTTCTATCCCGGATTCGAGATCCTTTATGGGAAATGGTTTTAGTTGTGGAATTGTTTAATTCAGCCTTTCAATCAGACACTGGTGATCTTTGGTTATGGTGCTGTAATTTATTCCGACAAGTATGATATTTCTGTACTGTCCGGTATAGCGTTTGAAATACTCTTTTTCCTTAATCTGCTTAATGGCTTCTTCGGCAGAGTCGTCGTACTTAAACTCAATCAGAATAAGAGGATGTCTCCTTGTTATCGGCTCATACACTAAATCAACTCGCCCCTTTCCTGCCTGATCTTCCCGGTGATAGCTGTAATCATCAAGAGTTGACCATAAAAGACCGGTCATCACACAATACGTAAGAGATTCCTCATCATTGTAGTCGAGCAGAGCCACAGCCGGAGAATTGTGAATATCCTGAATAATTGTGGCTACGGTTGTTCCGTCAAGTTCCTTGATAGCTTTGAGCAGGTTTTCTGAACGTCTGATGGTTTCCATTCGTTCATACCAGTTCTGCTCTCTGACAATATCCATCAGCACTGCTTTGATTTCGGCATTCGGAACATAGGCAACTTTACGATATTGATTTTTTGTTTCGGCACATCCAAGGTAACCGAGGCATACCAGAAGACTGAAGACATCATTTTTATCTTTTATGGTTACCATATCATTCTGGAAATTGGCACAGCTGAAAGTAACTTCATCACCTTCGATTAAATTGATGATGTCTTCCTTTATGCCGTTAAAATCCATATTGATCAAACGTACAAATTCCTCATTGGACGAAGTTCCGCTCCAGTAACTGATACATTCATTTCTAGTTACTGCCTTACACACCGAGTTAGGGTTGTAAATATCCACCCCTTTGATTTTATAACCCTCGTACCAGCTCTTTAAATCATGATGTGAAACTTTACAATTAGGTGATTTTACAATATTGGCTACCTCATCTTCCGTAAAACCGAAGTAAGCAGCATAGTCACCAGGAAAAAGCATGTTATATTCATCAAAGCCGTTGAGCGCAGACTGAGAGTTATATTTTTTGATGGGAAGAATACCTGTAAGGTATGCAAGGGCGAAACAATCCTGTCCACCATCGGCCTTAAACAAATTTTTTAACAGCTTAATAAATTTTTTCTGTAGAGCTTCATCGTTACAATATTCCCGATACACCAAATCCCATTCATCCATAATAAAAATGAATTTGGTATTCAAATCCTGAGTAATCGCGAGTAGAGTTTCCAGTAGACCGGTATTTTCAATCTGATGCTTTTCGAGACATTCTGAAAATTCACTGCTTGATTTTAATTCTTTAATTATTGAATACTCGAAATAGTCAACCAGATCATTAACGCCATCTACCTTCTGTTTCTTGTTGGAGTAACCGTCAAACAGCCCGTCAATGGTATTCATATCAATATAAATGACATCGTATTTGTTGAGGTGTTTTTCGTAACTGGCTTTAAATTCATTGTTCGTTATTTTTAGGTTATCAAAAATCTTTTGACCGGCATATCCTTTGGAATAGTAGGCTGACAGCATATGAGCTGTTACTGTTTTTCCAAATCTGCGGGGACGGGTTACTGCAAAAAAGCGGTTATCTTCATTCAATCGCTTATTGGTTTTTTCAATAAAATCAGTTTTATCAACAAACAAATACTTATTTTCCCGATTTGCAAGTCTTATAAAACTGTTCTCCTTGTCAGGATTCAGAATACTTCCCATAACTTTAACCTCCCCGAACTCAACATCATCGGCTGTCATTTTATCACAGCACCGAATTTTTATCCGTGATACAGGACGGAACTTCCTGTGAACAATTAGCCGTACTATTCAAGAAAGTCGAGCACATAAGGATCTTTGATAAAGCTCTCAACAGCAAGAGTCCCCATTAAATCATGTGCTTCTGCGATGACAGGCTCCTTTTCTCTGCTGGCAAGAAGTCGTTCGTAATACAATGTGGAAATCTGTCTCTCAAGCTGTCGGCTCGACCATGCTGAACGTACACATTCCTCCATGTACCAGTTTCTGGCAGTTTCGTTCTCAACACGCAAAAGTAACCGATAATGCGTCCATGTCAATTGCGAACGCAGTGCGTTCGTATTTGGAAACAGGGCGTATAACTTTTTCATCTGCTGGAGATTTCTCACTGAAAATCCGCTACCAAACTCCTGTTGCAACTTTACGGAAATCTTCTGAAGCATTTTTTTTCCGTAATCCGCCCGCAAGCTACCGTTCTGTTCATGTTCCACGATAATGCGTCCAATCTGCCAGTATGCCTGAACCATAGCAAAATTGAGTGTACCTAGGAATTGTGGGTAAATACAAATTTTGATATACTGTCTGTAGTATTCTGATATAGAGGAAGAATTATGAAATCAGATGACCTGAAACAGGCAGCAATCAAGGCTAAACATGAAATTGTCGATGAGCTGGATGAATTTATTGAGAAGGTAGACAAAGCTACGACAGATCCCAACAATTTCATAACGATGACTCAGTTGGAAGAAGAGTGGAGAAAGCTCTCTTTAAAAACCCATAAAATTTATTCAGATCTGGTATCAGAAACACTCTCAGCTATTGATACTAAGGAGCTGAACTCTACAAAAAAATAGAATTCCTCAAGGCAGGAGTCCGGTTGAAGCACAAGGAGAAACGTGCCAAGACACTTCTGACACTTGAGGGGCCTGTAACATTCCGGAGAACCGTATATGTCCCTGCTGATAAAGAGAGTGCAGAACTGCTCCTGAATAATTTTGGCATGAAAATGGTTATTCCTCTTGATATTGCCCTGGGAATTTCAGTTCTGCCTTTCAAGATCACTGTTGCCATGATGTTGGATATTACAAAGAGATCTGTGAACTCTCACTCCTATGAGGAACTTCAGCAAGCTTACAAGGAAGACTGGCAAATCGAGATCAGTGATGACCAGCTTCGTATGGTAACTAATTATATTGGCAAGGTTATTTATGAGGATGATTGCCAGCAAAGAGATGTCGCATTAGAACATCTTAAAAACGGCCAGAGATCAAGAAAGAAGAAAGCTGGTGTGCTCTATGTTGAAATGGACGGAGCGATGATGAATACCAGGAAAAGCGAAAACGGTTCGACATGGAAGGAAAATAAACTGGGCCTCGTTTTTAGCAGCAGGAATATCAGAAAATTCAAATCGAAGAAAAATGGTCAGGAGTATCATAAAATTTTGTCGAAAGAATACATCAGTTACCTTGGGAACGCAGATACCTTCAAAGAACATCTTTACACTGTTGCATTGAGAAACGGGCTGGAAGAACATAAAAAGATTGTTGTGATAAGTGACGGGGCAGCCTGGATTAAGTCGTTTCTGACAGATTATTGTTCCGGTCTAGATGTTCTTCAGATTCTTGACTACACTCATCTGAAAGAGAATATCTTCAAATTTGCCAACGCCTGTATTAAAGGTGGAAAGAAGGCAAAGAACGAATGGTCAAATAAACTGAAAGAATTGGTTAAAAACGGGCATATAGACAAAGCATTAGAAATGACTGCCCCCCTGAAAGATATCAGAAAGGAAGGTGTTCCCAACATTCACAAATATCTGCTGAATAACAAGGACTGTATAGATTATCCCTCTTACGTGAAACAGGGATATTTTATTGGCAGTGGCGCAATTGAGAGCGGTAACAAAAGCACGATGCAAGAGCGACTCAAGCTTCCGGGGATGCGCTGGGAGGTTCAGTCGGCTCAGTATGTATTGGCGGCAAAAATGAAATACGACAGCGGTCTTTGGGACTCATATGTTGTGCCCCTTATCTACAGGCATTTTGGATTGAAATCACCCTACTGAGCAAGCGAAACATCCCACAATTTTTAGGTACACTCAATCTACCGCGTTGAAGAAGGTCTGCTGATACTGACTCTTACCAGAACCGGCACACACAGTGACCTGTTTGGAAAGTAAAACTAAATGCCATAACACAGGGCTCGTCTTCATGATGAGCCTTTTTCATCCTTCTGTTTATTCCAGTGTTCTTTGGTTTTTTCGTTTCCCAAAAGTCTGACGTACAAATCGGTCATTTCGCTGCTAGACTTATGTTCGCAGCGACGGATCTCGGCCCAAGAACACAGTTCGGCAAAATTATCGTCAAAGACGGTCTCTGTAGCCGGACCAATGGATCCATCACACTTTTCATAAAGGAGCCGCCCCTTTCTTATCATCTCCTCCGGATCTGCATTCCCCATCTCCGGCGTATCCAGGCGATTGAACACCTCGGCATCAATCTCATAATAGGAAGCATCACCGCGCCATGAAAGTCTGGCGGTATAAATGCCTTTTTCTTCGTCGTAACAGGCCTTCCAGCCTAATCCTTTCTTGAACTGCATATCCACCTCTCATTCCGCTCAAAAATCCGCCGATTTTGACATATAAACCAAAGTCCCGACCCCAAAATTGCGAAAGGAACACATCATGTTTATCACAATGTTAAGTGCCTTAACCTCGGGTGTTCGGTTTGCACATCAGTAATCTTCGGCTATTTTTTATCCAAAAATCACTCTGTTGATATGTTCCCATGTACGCAAAAGCTGTATCCGGATACAGACACCGGGGCTTTCAAAACATCTGTCAACCACTCGCAAAGCCTTATAAATCAAGGGTTTACAAGAGTGTTACTTTCGAGACATCAGCACTACCGTCTCGACGTGGAAGGAGGAAATTCATTAATAACAACGACCCAACCCAGTTATACATGAACATATCAACTGCTTTTAATGGCCTTTTCAGTTCATACATCGAGAACATATCTACAGCATCCATGACCGATTCGGTAATTTGGCACACGCATGTTCCAAATTGGAATTTTATATGGATATCCTGGAAGCATAAAGGCAGATACAATTTGACCACATTTCTACGTTTTAGGAAAATCAACAGTTATAACATGGAGATTTTCATCGTATTTTCCTGCGTCTTTTTTGAACCTGTGCTTTCCTTTTCCAAACCCCGTAACCGGTTCGATGAATTCTTTCTCTGTCATCTCACGAAGCAGTGCTGAACTTCTTGTCGGTTTCAAACCAAGAACATTCTGAACATCTGATCTGCCAAAGATCGTTTGGAAACCAAATTTATCCAATAATGTGCATATATGAGAAGCCGTTTTTGCCGAAAACGCATCTTCAATGTTCGCTTTTACCGTTCCAATGTTCGCTTTTTGCTCCTCAATGTTCACTTTTTCCGGCACTTTAAACGTTCCGCTGATATGCAATGTTCGGTTATGAAGCTGATGGTTCTCGTTCAGCAGCAGATTTCTCAAAAATAGTTCCAAATACTCCGTCGTCTCATGGATGCCGTTTTTAAGATCATTGTAGTTGGCTCGTACAAGTGAGTTTCTGAAGTACCATGCATTCTCGGCAAAAATGTCGTTTGTAACATCAAATCCGAGAGTTCTCAGGTACTTGATGAAGAACACTGCTGTCGTTCTGGTGTTCCCCTCTCCGAATACATGAATCTGCCACAAGCTCGAAACAAATACTGCAAGGTGACGAATAATTTCGCTCATAGAGAGATTCTTATAGGAAAATTTCTTCTCTTCTGAGAAGTCATAATCCAGCGTAGCACTCAATTCCGTGGCACTGCCGTATAGAACGGTTGCTCCATTCAGCACCCATTCCCTCTTCGTTATATTGTAATCTCGAATGAGCCCCGCATGAGCATAGATACCTGTGAACAGTTTTCTGTGAATGGAAAGATACTCATTCGGCGTGAAGCTGAAAGCCTTCTCCGAAAGAAGTGCAGCAATTCTGGCTGAAACCTTATCTGCCTCCTCCGTACGATCATCGGTGTTTCTGGATGGATTTTTCTCATAATAGTTCTGCAGAAGAACACTGACCTCCTCAAAAGATATCTCACCCTCGATGTTACGTACAGCAGTCTTCACGAGATATTCGGATGTTTTTAAACCATCAACCGCTTGCAGACCAATGGCAGTATGCCATGCATATCCCTTGTCACGTTTGTCAGGCTCAGACTCTCTGATATACTCTTTGAAAGGATCTTTGTTCACACTAAATTACATCTCTGTTTATTACTTTTATCGTATGGCTCGTAAATCCATCACATGCCACAGTAGGTTCCACATTCAAACTGGTTGGACGTACCTCACCAATCGGCAACTTTGAGTGCGAATCGGCAATTCTTTCATCACCAATCGGCAACCTTTGCAATTCGGAAGGCACTGCGTTCCAAATTGGAAAAGCGGTACAAAACTTACGCATACTTCCAAGTTTTTTATGTTTTTTTGGATTTATTTCAACCTGTAATAACAGGTATTTTTTCCGGCACCTTCACGTTTGAGTTCATCCAACACCACCATATTTCTCAGAGCACTTTCAATTGAACTTATACTCAGTGAAGGACATTGTTCTCCGATATCCTGTTTCGTAAACCTGCCAACATTATTTACACCGAAGTTTAAATGCAAATTAGTCCTGGCATTACTACAAAAATCAACCGTCAATCACATCATCGGTATCATCACTGCCATCCAAAAGTTTTCTTAAATCATCAATATTCGGTAGTGCTTTCCGTAATTCATTCGACATGTCTTTTTCCGGCCAACGAGGGATTTCCGGGTATGCATCTTCTTTGAATTGTCAAAAACCACTGCCCGGCAGGAGAGAACCAGTTCCGGGAGAGCCCGTACATATTCGGTAACAAACCGCATATGCTCCCCGGTTTCCAGTTCTGATGACAGCGTGTCGGCAACAATCATCTGATAATGACAGGCATCCACAATCTCGTCTGATTCCGGACAGTCCCGGGTCTGCCGCCTTTCATGGGAATCCATGAAAGGTTCCGTGATTTCGGAGAATTCCGTCAGGAAAAGCAGCGGTGAAGCTCGGATTCCTCTTCGGCATCAGCCATCGAAACCGGCAGCGACGGAAAAGAACCTCGCCACGGAGCTTTTGAGGCCGGGCATTCCGTCTCCGCGCCGAGATGCTTTTGCATAACGGCCAGCATGGAACCCTGATCGGGAAACAGGATCTTTTCATCGAAAAGAAGGCGGATCACCCAGAAGCCACTCGGAAGTGTCCCCGGTTTCGTCATACTACGTGACATCATCTTCATATTCCGTCTCCGACACCTTAAGGCTCCCCTTTCAGGTCACTCCTTTGTGCTTTTCCGAATCACGGCTCCGCTGTTTTCCGGAAAGTACGGCTATTCCAGCTCCCAGGTGATATCCACCCGATCGGTGAAGGTTATCTCATCTGCCTGATACCGGTCGCCACTGTCATAACCGCCGGCCGAATTGGAGGCGCCCATTTCCATGCTGACGGACTTGCTCATGCGGAAATGTTCGGCATTGTCAAAATCCACGGTGCTGTAATTAACCGTCATTACCCGTCCCAGTTTGGTCTTAAGCTGTCCGGTGATATTCTGAGCCTTGTCCACGGCATCCTGTACCGCCAGCTCCCGTACCTTCTGCTTCACGGCCTTGGAATCCTTAACCCGGTAGTGAATGCCGGAAATGTTGTTAAAGCCGCTCTTCATCACCAGATCCAGGGTTTCGGAAAGCCGGGAAAGGTCATTAACGGTAATGGTAACCGAACGGCTGGCCCGGAAGCCCTTGGAAACCCGCCGATCCTTCTCCCAGGAATATTCCTCGAAAACCTGCACACTGTCGGCACGGATATCCTTCTCGGCAAGTCCGACCGCGGAAATCCCCCTGAAGAAGGAGTTCACCACGGCATCGGCGGCATCCCGGGCCTTTTTGGCATCCTTCTCGAGAACCGTAATCTGAGCAGATACCAGAGCCTGATCCGGCATCATTTTCAGAGCTGCCGCGCCGGTAAGGGACAGTGTCCGATCCGAAGAGCACTGCTCCCCCGCCAGAACCGGAGAAGATGCCGAAAGCGCCAGTGCCAGTCCCCCGGCGGCCAGAACCATATTCCAAAACAGCCGTCTGCCTTGATTTTTCATATCCAAAGCTCCTTATGCATAATCAACTCTCCGGAGATCGGTCTTTCTCCGGTTTCAGAAAAATGAACACTGATGTCAAGTATACAATGTTTGAAGCAGTTTGAAATACGGAGCGCGGCTTTCATGCCGGATTCCTGTCCGGAACCAAAAAAAAGCCTCCGGACAGTACCGGAAAATTACCGCACCTCCCTGAGGAAAAACTCTCCGTAGGTATACATGAGGACATACCGGTGCAGATCGGGAATTACCCTGAGATTGTCATCGGTAACATAAAATTCCAGATGCTTCCGGGCCTGCTCCAGAAGGTCCGCCCGCACCTTTTCCTTCGTTTTGTCCTTTGATGACGTATCCCGGACGTATCTGAATTCGAAGATATAGCTCGGGCCTTTTCCGGTAACGTTAAAAGCCACAAGATCCGTCCTCTTCGCGGATCTGATACAGAGAGGCCAGGGTAAAAAAGCCCAGATGATACAGGAGTGCCGCACCCTGATGGCGATTCAGGACATCATGCTTCGAAGTAATCTTTACCGCTCCCGTAAAAAACACCGGAAGAAGCCGCCTTCGCATAATCGCATTGATGATGGTATTGCGATCCTTTTCATCTATGAGTAGTGCAAAAAGTCCAAAAAAACCATTTTTGCCAAAAACGGATGGCTATTTTAAAGGTCTCGTTGTATCGGACTAAGGCAGAAATCGACTTTTTGCACCGGACTCATTGACCCAAATTCCCGGGGGTATCTTCTAACTACAAGCACCTCTCCCTCAACAATCCTATTCACTAGAGTTACTCATCGTCAGGATT
>Ga0310695_10002251_pt1 | contig 41446 bp, 28 predicted proteins | sample RumenRJG_04DNA_FD_203882 | JGI IMG/M metagenome (GOLD analysis project Ga0310695, IMG submission 203882) | Bovine rumen microbial communities from Lethbridge, Alberta, Canada - RJG_04 (v2) (version 2) | ecosystem: Host-associated > Mammals > Digestive system > Stomach > Rumen | place: Canada...
TACTTCAACCACTGGTATCGCCCCAACAACGTGGCCATCTGTATGGCTGGCGACCTCGATTTCGACAAGACCATCGCCATCATCGACCGTGAGTTTGGCGCTTGGAAACCCGGTGCCGACGTACGTCAGCCGGAATTCCCGGCCATGAAGCCCTTCACCGCTCCCCGCGATACCACCGTCATGGGACTGGAAGCAGAGACGCTGTGGATGGGTTGGCGCTTCGATCGAGGCAACTCCCTACAGGTGGACACCCTCGACGTCATCGGCGAGATGCTCAGCAACGGCACCGCCGGACTCATCGACCTGAACATCAACCAGCAGATGAAGATGCTCGGAGCATGGGCTGGCAGCGAGGCACTGCGCGACTATTCGGCCTTTATCATGGGCGGAACACCGAAGGACGGGCAGACCCTCGACGAGGTGAAGCAGCTGCTCCTCGGCGAGCTTGACAACCTGGCCAACGGTAACTTCTCTGACGACCTGCTCCCCTCGGTCATCAACAACGCCAAGCTGTCGTACTACAACTCGCTCGAAAGCAACCAGGCACGTGCCCGACTGTTCGTCAACACCTTCATCAACGAGATTCCTTGGGAACAGCAGGTGGGACGTCTCGACCGTATCTCGGGCATGACGAAACAGCAGATCATGGACTTCGTGCGCCGTCATCTGCGCGCCGACAACTATGTGGCCGTCTACAAGCGTCAAGGTGAAGACAAGTCGCTCAAGAAGATCGACAAGCCCGCCATCACGCCTATCCCCACCAACCGCGACATCGTATCGCAGTATGTCAAGGACATCCAGAATACGCCTGTCGAGCCTATCCAGCCGCGCTTTGTCAACTTCGCAGAAGACCTCACCTTCGGCAAGACGAAGAAGAACATCCCCGTCATCTACGTGCAGAACAAGGAGAACGGTCGTTTCACCCTCGCTTTCCGCTACGACTTCGGCGAGGAGAGCAATCTGAAGTATGCCTACGCCGGTGAGTACCTCGACTATCTCGGCACCGACAAGCTCAGCAACGAACAGATCAAGCAGCAGTTCTACAAGCTGGCCTGCAACTACAACATCTCTTGCGGCGCGCGCAACATCAACGTTACGCTCAACGGACTGAGCGAGAACATGCCCCAGGCTCTGGCTCTCTTGGAGAATCTCCTCCAGAACGCCAAGGTCGACCAGGAAGCATGGAACCAGTATATACAGCTGACAGAGAAGAGTCGGGCCGACCAGAAGCTCAACCAGCAGTCCAACTTCCAGTTCCTTGTGCAGTATGGCATCTACGGAAAGTATAACCCCTACCGCAACATGCTCTCCATCGACGAGATGAAGCAGACCAACCCGCAGGAGCTGCTCGACCTGCTGAAGAACCTCTCGAAGCATGAGCATACCTTATTATATTATGGCCCGATGTCGATGAACGAGCTGACAGCCGCTGTCACGAAGGCCCACAAGACGGGCAAGAAGTTCCTTCCGGCTCCCGAAGGTCGCCACTATACGATGACCGAGACTCCGCAGAACGAGATTCTCATCGCTCCCTACGAGGCCCCGAACATCTATATGCGTATGTATCACAACGAGCTGCGCCCGTGGCATCCTGAGGAAGCTCCCGTCAAGGCTCTGTTCAACGAGTACTATGGCGGCGGCATGAACACCATCGTATTCCAGGAACTCCGCGAGGCTCGCGGTCTGGCCTACAACGCTTTTGCTGCCTATGTGGAGCCCAGTCGCAAGGCCGATCCCGAGTTTTTCTTCACACACATCATCACCCAGAACGACAAGATGATGGACTGTGTGCGCCAGTTCCACGTGATTCTCGACACCATCCCGCAGAGCGAGACGGCCTTCAAGATTGCGAAGGATGCCCTGACCAAGCGTCTGGCCACTCAGCGCACCACGAAGTTCGGTCTGATCAACAAGTGGATTCAGTGTCAGCAGCTGGGTATCGACTACGACATCAACCGCAACATCTACAATGCCATCCCGACGCTGAAGCTGCAGGACATCGTCAACTTCGAGCAGCAGAACATGGCCCGCAAGCCCTACCGCTACATCATCCTTGGCGACGAGAAAGAACTCGACATGGAGTCATTGGAGAAGATTGCACCTGTGCGTCGTGTCTCCACCGAGGAGATTTTCGGTTACTAAATCATCATCGAAGTGTGGGATCTCTTCCCGCACTTCGTTTTTTCTTTCATTCCAAACTATTTGAATCATGATAAAGCGACAACACCTTTTCCTCGCCTTATCCCTGCTTGTTGCATCGTCGGTCTATGCGCAGAGCCTGCCCCAAGATGTTGATGACATCGACACCATGCTACCCGAAGACTGGGGACGGACTTGCGCTACAGGCGACTTGAACAAAGACGGCATTGCAGATCTCGTCGTCATCACCACGTCCGATGACCCAGAGCACTTTATTGAAAGAGAGTATGGCGAACCCATCAATGGCAACGTACCCATCCTTGGTATTTATTTCGGAACGACAACAGACAACTACCACCTGTGGCGGCAATACAACGACCTGTTGCTGCCTTGCGACGAAGTTTGCATGAACTACTACACGCTCGAAATCACCGACCGTGGGGTGCTGCGCATGATGGAGGAGACAGAATGCTCGATGGGCAGTTGGAGCAACCCGTCCATCACAAAATCGTATCGCTACCAAGACGGCGATTTCTTCCTCATCGGCAAAGACGAACACGCTCTTTACCGCAACACGGGAGAAGATACGACAATGAGCGAAAACTATCTGACGCATAAACGACAGACGATTACCTCGAACGCTTTCGACGACAGCATCAAGCCTGTGGAAAAATGGACTGACCTCCCCAAGGATCCTCTTCTCCGACTGGGAGAAGAGAATTAGCCAAACCTCAGAATAAAGCTATCAGGCATATCCCGAAAAGTTTAATCATTCCTAAAATCACCGTCATTCAGATGGTCGTTTCAAAATAAATCACTACTTTTGTAACCGTAACAAAATAAACATTCATCTTATCAGCGAACAATGGCAAACATAGTAGATTTCAAGTATGCTCCGATGTTCCAGCTCGGCGAGGACAAGACGGAGTACCGCCTCCTGACCAAGGAGGGAGTAACCACCTCAACGTTTGAGGGACATGAAATAGTAAAGGTGGCGCCCGAGGCACTGACCCTTTTGGCTCAGGAAGCCTTCCACGATGTGGAGTTCATGCTCCGCCGCGAGCACAATTTGCAGGTGGCACAGATTCTTTCCGACCCAGAGGCTTCGGAGAACGACAAGTATGTGGCACTGCAATTCCTGCGTAATGCAGAGACAGCCTGCAAGGGTATTCTTCCTTTCTGTCAAGACACCGGTACCGCCATCATTCACGGTGAGAAGGGTCAGCAGGTGTGGACTGGCTTTGAAGATGAGGAAGCTCTCTCACGTGGCGTCTATAACACCTTCACACAAGACAATCTGCGCTATTCGCAAAATGCACCGCTCAACATGTACGACGAGGTGAACACTCGTTGCAACCTGCCCGCTCAGATCGACATCGAGGCTTGTGAGGGTGCAGAATACCGTTTCGTGATGGTCGCCAAGGGTGGCGGTTCGGCCAACAAGACCTATTTCTATCCGATGACCAAAGCTACCATCCAGAATGAAGGAACACTGATACCCTTCCTCGTGGAGAAAATGAAGAGTCTGGGAACGGCAGCCTGCCCACCTTACCACATTGCTTTCGTCATCGGCGGCACATCGGCAGAAAAGAACCTGCTGACGGTGAAGCTTGCCTCCATCAAGTACTACGACAACCTTCCCACCACAGGCGACGAAACTGGACGTGCCTTCCGCGACATTGACTTGGAAAAGAAGCTGCTGCTCGAAGCACATAAGATTGGACTCGGCGCACAGTTTGGTGGTAAATACATGGCCCACGACATCCGCGTCATCCGCCTGCCTCGCCACGGTGCAAGTTGTCCCATTGGTATGGGCGTGAGCTGTTCGGCCGACCGCAATATCAAGGCAAAGATCAACCGCGACGGTGTGTGGCTTGAGAAGATGGACTGCAACCCCGGAGAGTTGATTCCTGCAGAGTATGCCAAAGCTGGAGAAGGTCAGAACCAAATTGTCATCGACCTGAACCAAGGTATCGATGCTGTACGCAAGGAACTGACGAAGTATCCTGTTTCCACCCGCGTCAACCTGAAGGGCACCATCATCGTGGCCCGCGACATTGCCCATGCCAAGCTGAAGGCTCGCCTCGATGCTGGTGAGGATATGCCGCAGTACTTCAAGGATCATCCTGTGCTTTATGCTGGACCGGCAAAGACTCCAGAGGGATATCCCTGTGGTTCAATGGGGCCGACAACTGCCAACCGCATGGATCCCTATGTGGACGAGTTCCAGGATCATGGTGCATCGCTCGTGATGATAGCAAAGGGCAACCGCTCACAAGCAGTCACCGATGCCTGCAAGAAGCACGGCGGATTCTATCTGGGTAGCATCGGCGGTGTAGCAGCTGTGCTGTCGCAGTCGAGCATCAAGAGCATTGAATGTGTAGAATATCCGGAGTTGGGCATGGAAGCCATTTGGAAGATTGAGGTAGAGGACTTCCCCGCCTTCATCCTTGTCGACGACAAAGGCAACGATTTCTTCCAGCAACTGAAGCCTTGGCCTTGCACTTGCTAAGCCGCAAAAACAATGAAGCCCCGGAGATTCTTTTCCGGGGCTTCATTATTTTTTGACACCCTGATCATCTTGAGTACCTAAACAATCTATAACATCTTGAGAAACAATTACAACCCGCGCGACTTATAGATCAAATCTTTGGCGGCGTTTATTTCTTGGAATTTCTTCTCGGCGGCCTTGCGGACATCTTCTCCCAAGGCCGATACTTTGTCAGGATGATGCTTCAAGGCCATGCGTCGATAGGCCTTCTTCACTTCCTCGTCGGAAGCATTAGGCGAAATGCCCAGCACCTTATAGGCTGACTCAAGATTGGTGGATGAGTCGTGAAGGTTGAGCATGGAGTCGACATCCTTGTCGTTCACCCGCATTGCCCGTGCCACTTTTCTTAGGGCTTCTACTTCACGGTTGTCGACAATGCCGTCAGCGCGAATGATGCCTGACATGAAAGCCAATAGCTGGAGACGCTGTTCATAGGCCAAGTTAGTGGCAATCTGCCTACAACTCTGCATGACGATATTCTCATAAGAGCCACTCCGTTCAGCATCCATCTGCTTCTGGCGGTCAAACAGCCGCCGAAGGATAGTCTCGCCCTGTTGCTGGGCGTCCTGGCCGAAATTGATGCGGAGGAAATTCCTCACATGTTCCATTTCACTATGCATGACCTTTCCATCGGCGCGGATGATATAGGATGCCAGCACAAGAATGCTGAAAAGGAAACTGTTTCGGTTGCCCATGTCCACACCTTCGTAACCATGTTGCTGTCCGTAAGTGCTTTCGTAAGTTTCGTAGTTGTCGTTGCGATATGTGCCACTGTCGCTATCGCCACCCAACTGTCGTTGCTCCATTCCTTTTTCATAGAGCCAACCCATGACAAATCCCCAGAGGGCACCTAAAGGTCCGCCTGTCATGAAGCCGAGAAAGCCGCCAATCCATTTACTGATTCCCATGTGATGTTTTTTTATGAAAGATTATAGATGAATGAGGAGAGAGGAGAGAGGAGAGAGTTTGAGAAAAGAAAATGAGAGACTACCGATGTTGTTTGCGGTTGTCTCTCACTTTTTGCGTCGGGGTGACAGGATTCGAACCTGCGACACCCTGGTCCCAAACCAGGTGCGCTACCGGGCTGCGCTACACCCCGCTGCATTTCTCGTCGGACAATGCCGTTTTCAAAATGCGGGTGCAAAGTTACTCACTTTTTTCGAGAACTGCAAGCTTTTAACCAATTATTTTATGATTTCGAGCTCGCGGAACACTTTTTTGAGTGCCTGAACGCCACGTTCCACCTGTTCTTCAGTATGTGTTGCCATGAGTGCAAACCTAACGAGTGTGTCTTGTGGAGCACACGCTGGGGGAATGACGGGGTTAATGAACACGCCGGCATCGAAGGCGAGCTTCGTGACGGTGAATGTCTTCTCCACATCATGCACATAGAGCGGGATGATAGGACTTGCCGTCTCACCTATCTCGAAACCTTCTTCACGGAAGCGACGCAACGCATAGTTGGTGACCTTCCACAGTTTTTCGATACGCTCAGGTTCTTGCTGAATGATGTGCAGGGCTTCCATCGCTGCTGCTGTGGCGGCAGGAGTATTGGAGGCGCTGAAGATATAGGTACGGCAGGAATGACGCAACCAGTTGATGGTGTCTTTGTCGGATGCGATGAAACCGCCGATGCTGGCAAGACTCTTGGAGAAGGTGCCCATGATGAGGTCTACCTCGTCGGTCACGCCGAAGTGGTCGCACACGCCCCTACCCTGCTCTCCGAACACACCGAGGCCGTGTGCTTCGTCTACCATAACGGCCACGTTGGCATACTTATGCTTCAATTCGATGATGGTGGGCAGGTCAGCGAGGTCTCCTTCCATCGAGAACACACCGTCGACGACGATAAGTTTCACGCCTTCTTCTGGCAACGACTGCAACACGCGCTCGAGGTCTGCCATATCGTTGTGCTTATAGTGCAACGGACGCGCAAACGACAGACGTCTGCCATCAACAATACTTGCGTGGTCGCGGTCATCGCAGATGATGTAATCGCCTTTACCAACAACTTGAGCCAACACGCCTTGATTGACAGAGAATCCCGTGGAAAAGCAGAGACAATCCTCTTTGTGGATATACTCTGAAATCTCTTTCTCAAGCTGAACATGCAAGTCGAGCGTTCCATTGAGGAAACGGCTTCCTGCACATCCTGACCCGTATTTGTCGAGGGCTTCCTTTGCTTTGTCGATGATGCGCTGGTCGCCAGTGAGTCCCGTATAGGCATTCGACCCGAACATCAGCACTCTGTGTCCTTCCATTTCCACTTCCGTTCCTTGCTTTGAGGTGATGGCACGGAAGTAAGGATACACACCTTTTGCCATGAACTTTTGAGGCTCACGATACTGCTTAAATCTTTCTTGTAAAAGTCCCATATTAATATAGGTATCAGCTTACTTTATTTTTTTACAGGCTGCAAAGTTACAAAAAAATTATCAATCTGTGCATTTTTTTCGAAAAAAATCACCTTTTCGATGAATATTCCTTGTTAGATGCATCAAATATTACAAAAAAATCGTACTTTTGCAGCGCCATGAGTACAAGAAAGACGATAACGTTCATTCTGAATCCCATCTCGGGTACGGTGAAGAAAGCGGGCATTCCTGACCTGATTTCCTCCACGCTTGATGCATCCCGTTTCGAGCATCGGATAGTGTGGACCGAATATGCTGGCCACGCATCGGTCATCGCCCATGAAGAACGTGATCGCGGCACCGATGTGGTTGTGGCTGTGGGAGGCGATGGAACTGTGAACGAAGTTGGCCGCTCACTTGTCGATTCCCCAACGGCAATGGCCATTCTGCCCTGCGGGTCAGGTAACGGACTGGCTCGTCACCTGATGCTTCCCATGGACATCGAGAAGAGTTTGAAGGTGATCAACCGCTGCGAGATTCACCGCTTGGACTATGGAATCATCAACGACCATCCGTTTTTCTGTACCTGCGGCATGGGATTCGATGCCTTTATCAGCCAGAAATTTGCTGAAGCCGGTAAGCGAGGAAAGGCGACCTATATAGAAAATGTATTGAAAGAGGGTCTGACATACAAGCCGGAAACCTACCGCATTGAAGACGAAAACGGCACAACGCTGCACAAGGCTTTCTTGATTTCTTGTGCCAATGCCTCGCAGTATGGCAACAATGCCTACATTGCTCCGCAGGCTTCGATGAGCGACGGGCTGCTGGATGTCATCATCATGGAACCTTTCGATATGTTGGAAGCGCCACAAGTGGCCATTGAAATGATGAACAAAACGTTGGATAAGAATCAGAAAATCAAGACTTTCCGCACGCAGCACATCCACATTCACAGGAAAGAAGACGGGTGGATACACTACGACGGCGACCCGCTGTTCACCTCCGCCGATGTTGACATACGGCTGGTTCATCAAGGTATCAAGATGGTTGTAAATGGCGATGCCGACAAGTCGAAGCGGCAACCCAATATGGTTCAGACCGCCTTCAGCGAGTTTTTCAACGACCTGAATGTAGTACGTGAAGACCTTGTACGTCAGAGCCGACATATTCAAGCCATCAACAAGGTCTTAATCCGTAAGCTCAATAACCTTTAGTCAACACATCTTTTCGGTTTATTCGCCACATACTGAATTCATTTCTATTAACTGGAATCTGTTTTTGTATCAGAAAAAACTCTTTTCTATATCAGAAAAAATTCTTTTCCATATCAGAAACGGATTGTTTCTGTATTAGAAACGAAACGTATTGATGGCAAAAAAGCATCTGCCGGGTTATCAGAAGTGGATAAGGAAATCTTGAAGCAGAGTCCTATAAAGATCATCGCCGATGACCAGACGAAGGTTTTCTACCGTAGCAACAGGACTACGCCGGAAGGCAAGCAAGAACCGTCGAGGCGCTTTTTGGGGTGTTGTGCTCACGGCACAAACACGCGAAGAAAAGAACCCCCTTAAGGCAGCTTCTTCCTCAAACCGCTGGCGACAATCGAAAGGAATGATGGCGGAAAACTCTCCCTCCTCGCCAAGCAATCGATCCACACCTCTGAACAATTCGTTGTAGCTGAGCGATACGGTGTGTCGAGCCGTAGTTCTCTGTCCGCAAGGACTTTGCAGAGCGTTTTCGAAGAAAGGCGGGTTGCAGACAATCGCATCGAACGGACCTTGAAGCAAACCATCTGTTGATTGCGATTCAGCTGAATGGGAATAGAAACTCTGTAGCGAAGTGTTGATAACATCAATCTGGTTGGCAAAAGGTGATGCTGCTACATTGTCGGCTGCTTGAAGGCAGGCATCCAAATCGCAGTCGATGGCTATGAAATGGGAATTGGGGAAGCGCTGCGCCATCATGAGCGCTATAAGCCCTGTGCCCGTCCCAATGTCGAGAATCTGTTTTCCACCATTGGCCCATGCCCCGAGCAACGTACCGTCGGTTCCCACTTTCATGGCACAACGGTCTTGGAAGACGGAAAATCGTTTGAAATGGAAGAAGTTGTTAGCCATTGCGTGTGCAAAGGTAGTCATAATAATTGATAATTGACAATTGAGAATTGATAATTAAATATAAATAGGTGTAAGAATTGCATTTTTATGATTAACTTTGCAGGCCAAATAGAAAGGATTGCGTCCTGAATAGCTATAAAACTAAAAGAAAAAAGATTGAAAATAAGCATGATGAATAAAGAGAATGCGTTCTCGATGATAGCAGACTACGATGGCGACATGTCGGAACTCTTGAAGATGGGTGTTGAGGGGAACATACCTGTACTTGCCACCCGTAGCATGGTGCTGTTCCCAGGCGTGGTGTCGCCCGTCGTGCTGGGCAGAACGCCAAGTTTGAATCTGATCAATGCAGTAAAGAACCACCCGAATGCGATTTTTGTAATCGTGTCGCAAAAGATAGCAGAAACTGAATGGCCGAGCGATGGCGACTTGTATCGCTATGGTGTCTTTGCCAAGCTGGTGCGCGTGTTGGACTATCCTGGCGAAGGAAACGAGATGACCGTGATTGTACAGGGCTTAGGCCGGTGTGAGTTGGAGCGACTGACGGCAGTAAGGCCTTTCCTGATGGGAATGGTGCATCCCTCGCCCGACGAGATTCCACAAGAAGACGATTCCGTCTTCAAGACAGCCGTTGACGACCTGCGTACGCTGACATTGAACTACATTGAACAGAATGAGGAGATACCCAACGAGGCACAGTTTGCGATACAGAATATCAACAACAATGTGATATTGCTGAACTATATTTGTTCGAGTTTCTTCTTCAGTGCCGAAGAGAAGATAAACATGCTGAAGGAAACTTCTCTGCACGAGCGAGTGATGCTGGCTTTGAAGGCCATGAACCGCGAGACCCAACTGTTGGAACTCAAACAGAATATACGTACTCGCACGCGTAAGGACATCGACGAGCAGCAGCGAGAGTATTTCCTCCAGCAACAAATCAGAAACATCAAGGAGGAACTGGGCAGCGGCGAGGGTTCGCCCGAGCGCAAGGAATTGTTGGAAAAGTCGAAGAAGAAGAAATGGAACAAGGAGACTGCAGACTACTTCAACAAGGAGATGGAGAAACTTGAGGTGCTGAACCCACAGAGCCCCGACTACAGTACGCAGATTCAGTATCTGCGGACAATGGTTGAACTGCCGTGGAACGAGTACACCAAGGACGATTTGAACATGAAGCGTGCGCAGCGAATCTTAGACAAAGACCACTACGGCATGGAGAAGGTGAAAGAGCGCATTCTGGAACACATGGCCGTGTTGAGCCTACGCGGTGACCTGAAATCGCCCATCCTGTGCCTGTATGGTCCTCCGGGTGTGGGCAAGACATCACTGGGAAAGAGCATCGCTGAAGCCATGAGGCGGAAGTATGTGCGTATTTCGCTGGGTGGTATGCACGACGAGAGCGAGATACGCGGTCACCGACGCACGTATGTGGGAGCCATGCCTGGCCGTATCATCAAGGCCATCCAGAAGGCTGGCTCGTCGAATCCTGTATTTATCTTAGACGAAATCGACAAAGTGACGCAGCACACCATCAATGGCGACCCGTCGTCGGCTTTGCTGGAGGTGTTAGACCCCGAACAGAATGGGACTTTCCACGACAACTATTTGGATGTAGATTACGACTTGTCGAAAGTGCTGTTCATCGCCACCGCCAACGACCTGAACACCATTCCCCGGCCGCTTTTAGACCGTATGGAAATCATTGAGGTGAGCGGCTATATCACTGAGGAGAAAATAGAGATTGCGAAACGCCACTTGATACCAAAGGAAAAGGAAAACACGGGCATGCAGGAAGACAAGCACCTGCAGTTCAACAAAGCCGCTATCGAGAAAATTGTCGAGCAGTATACCCGTGAGAGCGGCGTGCGCCAACTTGAAAAGCAAATCAGCAAGGCCTTCCGCAAACTTGCCTTCGCAAAGGCCCGCAACGGTGAGTTGCCCTACGAGAAGATTACACAAGACGAGATAGAGAGCCTGTTGGGAAAACCGCCCTTCTATCGCGACCTGTATCAGGGCAACGGATATGCAGGCGTCGTCACAGGCCTGGCATGGACAAGTGTAGGAGGCGAAATCCTGTTCATTGAGACCAGTCTGAGCAAGGGAAAGGGTTCTAAGCTCACGCTGACAGGCAATCTGGGTGATGTGATGAAAGAGTCGGCCGTGCTGGCATTGGAATATGTCAAAGCACACGCGCAATTCCTCGACATCGACTACCGCATCTTCGACAACTACAACATACACATCCATGTGCCGGAAGGAGCTACGCCGAAGGACGGTCCGTCGGCAGGAATTACCATCGCCACCAGCATCGCCTCAGCTCTGACTCAGAGAAAAGTGCGCATGAACACAGCGATGACGGGCGAGATTACGCTCCGCGGCAAGGTGCTCCCCGTGGGTGGCATCAAAGAAAAGATATTGGCAGCCAAGCGTGCCGGCATCACCGACATTGTCATCTGCCGCGACAACAGAAAAGACATCGATGAGATTCCGGAAGTATATGTGAAGGGGTTGACCTTCCACTATGTGGAAAACATCAATGAAGTGTGGGACTTCGCACTGACCAACGAGATTGTGAGCAACCCTGTCACGTTCGAGATCGACGACAAGAAAGTTTCTGAATGACAACCGTAAAGCAGTACTGCGCTGCAAGAAAAAGAGCCATGACCTTTGAACTCCAACATACTGACCCCTATAGCGATGCACGTTCTGGTCTGATTACGACCGACCACGGGCAAATCAAGACCCCCATCTTCATGCCCGTAGGTACTGTGGGCAGCGTGAAAGGAGTGCATTTCAGTGAGCTCCGCCAGCAAGTGCAAGCACAGATTATCCTGGGCAACACCTACCATCTGTATCTGCGTCCGGGCCTTGAGATACTGCGAAAGGCAGGCGGCCTTCACCGTTTCAACACATGGGACCGCCCCATTCTGACCGATTCCGGTGGGTTTCAAGTGTTTTCATTGACTGGCATTCGCAAACTAAGACGCGAAGGTTGTGAGTTTCGTTCCCATATCGATGGCTCGAAGCATTTCTTCACTCCTGAGAATGTCATTGACACACAGCGCATCATCGGCGCCGACATCATGATGGCTTTCGATGAATGTCCACCCGGACAGAGCGACTGGCATTATGCGAAGAAGAGCCTCGAACTCACCCAACATTGGCTGGAGCGTTGCATCAAGCAGTTCAATACCACCGAACCGCTCTATGGCTATCAGCAAAGCCTGTTCCCCATCGTGCAGGGTTGCACCTTCAAGGACCTGCGCACAGAGGCTGCCAAGCAAATCACCGATCTACTTCCACAGTTGGGTTGCACGGGGGTAGCCATCGGCGGACTGGCTGTAGGCGAGCCAACAGAGGTAATGTACGAAATGATTGAGGTGGTCAACGCCATCCTGCCAAAAGACCGACCGCGTTACCTCATGGGAGTCGGCACACCGCAGAACATTCTGGAAGCCATTGAGCTCGGCGTCGACATGTTCGACTGCGTCATGCCCACCCGCAACGGACGCAATGCCATGCTCTTCACCTATCAGGGCACGATGAACATGAGAAACAAGAAATGGGAGGACGACTTCTCACCGATCGACCCTGATGGTTGCGACATCGACCGCATACACACCAAAGCCTATCTGCACCATCTATTTAAGGCTCAGGAGCTGCTCGCCATGCAGATTGCCAGCATACACAATCTGGCATTCTATCTGCGTTTGGTGGGCGACGCACGCAAGCATATTGAGCAAGGCGACTTCACGCAATGGAAAGCATCGGTCATCAGCGACCTCGGCCGCAGGATATGACCATAAAATGCGACTAACGACTATCGAATACAAATGAAATATTCCCAAATCAGAAAATACCATAAGCTCTTGAAGGCTGGACGATGGACCAACCGACATCTGCATGGACTGGTCGCAGCCTACCATTGGCTGCGAAACCATCTTGGCTGGCCCGGCGTAGCCTTTGCGTGGCTGCGCCAACACCTACAATGGGTAAAACGGCTCAACATTTTCCGCTTTCTGAAAATCATCGACTGGTATATCATACGGAAGTTCATCGGCACCTACTTCTTCGCCATTGCCCTCATCATCTCCATCTCCATCGTCTTCGATGTCAACGAGAACCTGGCGAAGTTCACACAGTATCATGCACCCCTACGGGCCATCGTCTTTGACTATTACCTGAACTTCATTCCCTATTTCGCCAATCTGTTCAGCCCACTGTTTGTCTTCATTGCCGTGATTTTCTTCACGTCGAAGCTGGCTGGCAACTCGGAAATCATCTCGATGCTTGCCGCGGGCATCAGTTTCAAGCGGCTGATGCGTCCCTACATGATTTCGGCAGCACTCATCTCATTGCTCACTTTCTATCTCGGCAGCTATGTCATTCCGAAAGGAAACGTTGTGAAACAGAACTTCGAGACCATCTACAAGAACAAAAAGAAGAACACCTCGGCAGAAAACGTCCAATTGCAAGTGGGCAAAGGCATCATTGCCTCCGTACAGCACTACGACAACACGGTCAAGAGAGGCTACGGTTTCAACCTCTACAAGTTTGAGAATAAGAAACTCGTGAGCCACATGACCGCACAGGACATCCAATACGACACCATCAGCGACTCACGATACCACTGGAAAGTCACTCAATGGCGCATTCGCGAGATGAAAGGACTGCGCGAGAACATCTCCAGCGGCATGCGTATGGACACTCTCATCATGATGGAACCCACCGACCTTGTCTTCTCAAAAGGACAACAAGAAACGTTTACCACTCCGCAGCTCAAGAAGTACATCAGCAAGCAGATAGACCGTGGGTCGGGCAACGTGGTGCAATACGAAGTGGAATACCACAAGCGCATCGCATCGTCGTTTGCCTCGTTCATCCTCACCACCATCGGTGTCTCGCTCTCATCCCGAAAACGGAAAGGCGGTATGGGACTTTACCTCGGCATCGGTCTTGCTCTGAGTTTCGGCTACATCATGCTGCAAACCGTGTCGTCGACGTTCGCCATCAATGCTAACACTCCTCCTATGTTAGCAGCATGGATTCCAAACATCATTTTTGCGGTAATTGCATATTTCTGCTACCGTCAAGCCCCCAATTAACCCCGTTCAGTAAGTCGCTATACAGCCACAAAAAACTGTTCAGCAAGTCGCTGTTCTACAGCGCCCCCAAAACCAAAAAAGACAAAATGGATTTCTACGAATTAGACCTCAGCGACAATGTACTTGATGCGCTCGACGACATGAATTTCACCACATGCACACCCATTCAAGAGAAGTGCATACCCGAAATACTAAGTCGTCGCGACCTGCTTGGCGTTGCGCAGACAGGTACCGGAAAGACAGCCGCCTATCTGCTGCCCATCCTCAGTATGCTCGACGACGGTGGCTACTACGAACCCGAGGCCAATGGCGGGGAACGTTTCGTTGAGTTACCCCACGATGCCATCAATTGCGTCATCATGAGCCCCACACGCGAACTGGCACAGCAGATTGATCAAGCCATGCAGGGATTCTCCTACTACACGCCTCAGGTGGGGAGTGTGGCCGTCTATGGTGGCAACGACGGATCGCGTTACGACCAGGAATACAAGAGCATGAAGATGGGCGCCGATATGATCATCGCCACACCAGGCAGACTCATCAGCCACATTACGATGGGCAATGTCGATCTCTCGAAGGTCAGTTTCTTCGTACTCGACGAAGCCGACCGCATGCTGGACATGGGGTTCAGCGAAGACATACTGACCATTGCGAAACTGCTGCCAGAGAATTGCCAAATCATCATGTACTCTGCCACAATGCCCGACAAAATCGAGCAAATGGCCAAACGGCTGCTGAAGAACCCTGCCGTCGTGAAGATTGCTGTCAGCCGCCCGGCTGACAAGATCAAGCAGGAGGCATACGTCTGTCACGAAGATCAGAAACTGCGCATACTCAACCACCTCTTCCGCAACAACGAACTGCATCGCGTCATCATCTTTGTCAGCAAAAAGACGAAGGTGAAAGAAATTAACCGCACCCTGCGCACGATGGGCATCAACTGCGGCGAGATGCACTCCGACCTTTCGCAAGCCGAGCGCGATGACGTGATGTATCGCTTTAAGAGTGGAATGGTGGACGTGCTTGTCGCCACCGACATCGTGGCTCGAGGCATCGACATCGACGACATCGCCATCGTCATCAACTACGATTTGCCCCACGATAGCGAAGACTACGTCCACCGCATTGGACGAACGGCACGCGCCGAACGCGACGGCCGAGCCATCACCCTCGTTCGCGGCTACGACATTCAATACTTCCAGCAGATTGAAAAATTTCTGGGCTATGCAGTAGAGAAGACTCCCCTACCCGACGGTTTGGAAGGCCCGGAATACAAACCCATCAAAGGACGTCCTCCAAAAGATGGCAGCCGCCATCAGCGGCGGGGAAGACGAAGGGGAGGACACTCATCGCAAAGTGGCAGACGGCAGAAGAGAAACGACCATCCCTCGAAAACCAACAAACACAATGGTGAGCCGAAAAATGAAACAGGCAAAAAGGGTGTCTCGTCGAAACCCAAAACCGATCATCACCGTCCAAATCCCAACACGACAAACAAATAGTGGTCTGACCACCCGTTTTTATAGCGAAGGGATGATTTGTCTACTGAGGAGGTGAACAGACGCTACCGACAGAGCAAATAAAACGTAAAGGAAACAATATCATATGACAAGAAGTCGCACAAACACATTAAGGACGTATGGCGTGGTGTTCATGACACTCCTCATGTTGTCTTTACCTGCTGTTGTTACGGCGCAGTTGAAACATCGTCCGAAGGTAGGTCTGGTGCTGGGCGGTGGTGGTGCGAAAGGAGCTGCAGAGGTAGGTGTGTTGAAAGTCATCGAGGAAGCGGGTATCCCCATCGACTACATCGCAGGAACGAGCATCGGCAGCATCGTAGGCGGACTCTACGCCATAGGGTATCGTGCCGAACAACTTGACTCAATGTTCACCTCGCAGGAATGGCTGACGCTGCTTTCTGACCGACAAAAAAAACACCAATATAAAATCTATCAGGAGCAAGACAGCGTTGGCTATGTTTTCGGATTCCCCGTCATTCGCAAGGGGAAACAAAATGCCGAGGAAACCTTCGGAATGGTAAAAGGCGACAAAGTGCTGCAGTTACTGCAAAGCATGACTGGCGATTATGACCGTCGCCCCTTCGACAGCCTGCCAATCCCCTTCCGCTGTGTGGCCGTCGACATCAACAAATGGAAAGAAGTGGTGCTCGCCGGAGGATCTCTGGCGAAAGCAATGCGAGCCTCGATGGCCATCCCTGGCGTATTTAAAGGGCTAAGAAGCAACGGTAAACTACTCGTCGACGGTGGTGTGCTCAACAACCTGCCTGTTGACGTAGTGAGACAGATGGGCGCCGACATCGTCATCGCCATTGACCTGACGCAACATAAACACGAGTCGCGAAGCTTCTCCTTAAAGGACTGGCTTGGCATCGGAGGCGCAGCCGACTGGATCGTGTCGCGCCCCGACATTACAAAATACAATGAAAACCGCAAGCACGTAGACGTTTACATCAATCCTCCATTAGACGGCTATGACGTGACAAGCTTCAACAACAACAGCATCCGCGAGATGATTCACATCGGACAACGCACTGGGAAGAAGTGTCTGCCGCAACTTCAGAAACTAAAAGAACGTCTGAAGTGAAATGATTCCATACATATCCCAACACTACATTAATAATGTACGCAGCGTAGGTTAATAATGTACGCAGCGTAGGTTAATAATGTACGCAGCGTAGGTTAATAATGTACGGTCGCCATTTGCCATCAATGACATCGCAATTCCTATTGAATGAGCATAAAAAAAGTTAAGAACAACAATTATTCTTCATTCTTCGCTCTATATTCTTCATTAATTCGTACCTTTGTAGCATCAATTCATACCTTATTATATATATGGAAACCGTCAGAATCAAAGACAAGGAATTCAGGGTGTCGATACCCGCAGAGAAGATCCAAGAACGTGTGAAGGCAGTGGCTGAGCAAATCAATCGCGACATGGAAGGCAAAAATCCGCTGCTGATTGCTGTGCTGAACGGCGCATTTATGTTTGCCGCCGACCTCATGCGCAATATCACCATCCCGTGTGAAATCTCGTTTGTGAAGCTCGCTTCCTATCAAGGAACAACAACCACAGGCACCGTCAAGGAGGTGTTTGGCATCAACGAAGACCTGCAGGGACGCACCATCATCATCGTGGAAGACATCGTGGACACCGGCCTCACCATCAAGCGAATGGTAGAGACTTTGGGAACGCGCAATCCAGAAAGCATCCACGTTTGCACCCTGCTTGTGAAACCCGGGAACGTCAGGGAGGACATTAACGTGGAATATGTGGCTTTTGAAATACCCAACGACTTCATCCTCGGCTACGGCCTCGACTACGACCAGCAGGGGCGCAACCTGCCAGAAATCTACACCATCGTCAAGGATTAGTTCGTTAAGCGCAGTACCACAACGACAAATAATTACTTTCTAAAATACTAACTCCTAACTCAAATGAAGAATATCGTTATTTTTGGCGGCCCAGGCTCCGGCAAGGGTACACAAAGCGAACTTATCATGAAGCAGTACGGCTTGGGACACATCTCCACAGGCGACGTGCTTCGACAAGAAATCAAACAGCAGACGGAACTCGGAAAGACCGCTGCCGAGTTTATCAACAAAGGGCAACTCATTCCCGACGAGCTGATGATCAGCATCTTGGCCAGCGTCTACGACGGATTCGGAAAAGACCATCCAGGCATCATCTTCGATGGATTCCCCCGCACGCTGCCACAGGCTGAGGCCCTCAAGCAGATGCTTGCCGAACGCGGACACTGCATTGCCGCGATGGTGGAACTCGACGTTCCTGACGAAGTGCTGGTGGAACGACTCGTGAAGCGCGGGGAAATCAGCGGGCGCTCCGACGACAATGAGGAAACCATCCGCCAGCGTCTGGTGGTCTATCACAACCAGACGGCACCACTCGCCGAATGGTACGCTGGAGAAGGAATACGCCATCAGGTGGAAGGTGTAGGCACCATCGAGGAAATCTTCGGACGCATCTGCAACGTCATAGACAACCTCTAATTGCTCGTCACTCCACGCTCCTCGAAAACACTCACCTCTATTATGGAATCGAATTTCGTTGATTATGTGAAAATCTACTGCCGCTCGGGAAAGGGCGGTCGGGGTAGCATGCACCTGAAGCATGTGAAGTATAACTACAATGGTGGCCCCGACGGCGGAGACGGTGGACGCGGAGGCAACATCATCCTGCGCGGAAACCACAACTACTGGACATTGCTCCACCTGAAATACCAGCGTCATGTGTTTGCTGAGCACGGGGGCAACGGCGGTAAGGACAAGTGTCACGGAACCGACGGCAAAGACCAATACATCGACGTACCTTGCGGGACTGTGGTCTACAATGCTGAGACGGGTAAGTACGTCTGCGACGTCACCTACGACGGACAAGAGGTGGTGCTGCTGAAAGGCGGGCGCGGCGGACTGGGCAACTTCCAGTTCCGCACAGCCACCAACCAGGCCCCACGTTTTGCACAGCCGGGTGAACCCATGCAGGAGATGACCATCATCCTGGAACTGAAACTATTGGCCGATGTTGGATTAGTAGGTTTTCCCAACGCCGGTAAGAGCACACTGCTCTCGTCGCTCTCGTCGGCAAAGCCGAAAATCGCTAACTACCCCTTCACTACCCTTGAACCTTCGCTTGGCATCGTGGGCTATCACGACAAACAGTCGTTCGTGATGGCCGATATTCCCGGTATCATCGAGGGAGCCAGCGAGGGGAAAGGCCTTGGACTTCGATTCCTGCGCCACATTGAGCGCAACTCGCTGCTGCTCTTTATGGTGCCTGGCGATACTGACGACATCAAGCGTGAATACGACATTCTGCTCAACGAACTGCAGAACTTCAACCCCGAACTGCTCGACAAGCACCGTGTGCTTGCCGTCACGAAATGCGACCTGCTCGACGAGGAACTCATCGAGATGCTCCGTGAGACCTGCCCCGACGACATCCCTGTTGTGTTTATCTCGGCTGTGGCCAACATGGGGTTGGACGAGTTGAAGGACGTGTTGTGGCGCGAACTCAACAGCGAGAGCAACAAGTTGCAGACCATTATGGCAGAAGACACGCTGGTGCATCGCGACAAGGACATGAGGGTCTTCAATGCCGAACTACTCGCAGAGGGCGAAGATGCCGACATCGAGTTGATGGACGAGGAAGATATCGAGGAAATCGACGACTACGAAATCATCGACGAATGAATCTCTTCCGCCCCATTGTCTACCCGCTCTCTGAACACGTCAAGGCTTTCAGCACCACACGACGCGGTGGTGTGGGAAGAGGAAATTATGCCACGATGAACGTCACCCATTATTGTGGCGACGACGAGCAACATGTTCAGGAGAATCGACGCATTTTGGCCGAATGGTTGGGCACCTCTCCAGAACGAATTATCGTGCCCAAACAGACCCACCAGACAGAGGTGAATCTTATCACGGAAGAAAACTTTCTGCAGAAAGAACGATTGGAAGGTGTGGACGCAATCGTCACTACTACCCCAGGAATCTGTATTGGTGTTTCCACTGCCGACTGCATACCTATTCTTATATATGATGGTGAGAAGCAGGCAGCTGCTGCCATTCATGCAGGATGGAGAGGCACGGTCAATCGCATTGCAGAGAAAACCATCCGGTGTATGGAGAATTGGTACGGGAGCCGCCCTGATGCGCTCCGGGCAGTGATAGGTCCGGGCATCTCGCTCGAAGCCTTTGAGGTAGGCGACGAGGTCCACGATGCTTTCCGCCAGGCTGGTTTTGACATGCAACACATCGCAAAGCGTTTCCCTGCTTCAAGCGAAACGACAAAAGAGAAGTGGCACATTGACCTTTGGGAATGCAACCGCCACCAGCTCATAGAATGTGGAATCCCCGACAAACACATTCGTCTGTCGGGGATTTGTACTTATCAGCAGTGCGAAGATTTCTTCTCCGCCCGCCGGTTGGGCATCCATTCGGGCCGCATATATACCGGTGTCATGCTTCTCCCAAACAAATGATTGTTGGTTTCAGCGCACAACTACTTTCTGCCCATTGATAATATAGATTCCATGTTTGAGGGCTTGGGGGGAGGTTGAAATGCGACGGCCTTGCAGGTCGTAGACATCTGTGGCGTTCCAGCCATCGTTCTTCATCCTTACACCTTCATCCGAAATACCCGTCGCGGTGGATGATTCGAAAACCACCCATTCATTTTTCACGATACTGCCACCGACATTCACCACATTGAATGACGTTTCGTCCCAATATGCACCTACGGGGTCTGTTATCTTAACAGCACTACTCAGATTCAAGTGCTGAGCATAGAACGACTTCTCGCTGCCTTTGGCTCGCAGGGTACCCATGAAAAACTTCGCTGTTGGCGATTTCTCATTGTCGTAGGAATAGAAGCCCATCGTGCCGTCTGTGACCAATGTAGGACCATAGAGGGTGAAATCATCGTAGCAGCACACGCCCATATTATAATCGGAGTGAATGGTCAGCGTGCCGTCGCCAGTAAGGGTCGTCGGACCGTTGAAGACATACAGAGGAACAGTCCCATGGGAGGTCAACGAGCAATCGCCCTCAATTTCAATATTGAGGTCCAGCACGCCGTGACGATTGGCTCCACGGATAAAGCCGCCGTTCTTGATTCCCTCATTGTCTGCAAAATTCATCCGGAAGTTCTTCATGTGGAGCGTCTTGGCCTCGGGGATGTAGTAGATTTCGGAGATTCCTTCAAAGAAATCCTCCATCAGTTGTTCGTCCGACTCAATCAGCAACTCTATGAGCGCATCCTGATCTTCACAGAGTTGTTTGGTCAGCTCTACGCCGCCGATGAACACATAATAGCTGTTTCGCTCGCCGATGACAATCTCATTCGTGATGAAAGCATTGTCTCCGTTCACCACTCCATAATTTACGCCATTGTCAGACAATCCGAAATGAGCATGGTTGGGACTCAGGATGTCCATCTCTTCAGCCAGTTCCAGGCGGAAGCTCAGCGAGCAAATCGGTGCAGTTAACCTCCGTTACCTTCAAGCCACAAACATACAGAGGATAAATCTCGCTCGTTGAATAGATTTCCACCCACTCATTGCTGACCACATCCCCATTGGGATAGCGAATGGCATTGTCGACCAACGACGCTCCCTCGGGCGACACGATTTCCAAACCGGAATTCATGCTCAAGCTATTGATACCACTGACGCAAGCCTTGTAGCTTTTGACGCGCACATCAGTATCGTAGCCAAGCAACCGTATGTTGCTATCGTAACCGTCAATGCCTGTACGCTCGCTGGATTGCACGGTAAGCTTCGTATCATAGACCCACAAGAAACTTCTCAAGCTCAACCCTTCGCCATCAACGTCGATGATGAGATTGCCGCCACCCTTCAGCGTGAGCCCACCTACGCTATAGATGCCATCCAAAGAATAGCAGCCTCCTGAGGTATCAATACGTGTGGTTCCGGAGATGTCTATCGTAGTCATATCAGCTAAACTCATGCCGGAAGTGCCACTTCACATGAAGTGGTTGTCGCCCAGAAGGTGGATACTCGAGAAAACATTACTTCTTATGGGTGCCACCTCCTCGCCTATAGCACCACAGTTGAGCGTCACGTTGCGAATGATCAGATTAACGCCCGAAACACCATACGGCAGAGCTTCCATATAGGAAGTGCCATTCTTGAAGCCTGCCTCCAGTTCCGGATATTTCATGACCATCCTTTGCTCCAGCAGCTCGTGATTTTTGGCTTCGTTCAAGTCAATCATCACGCCACCAACTGTCATATCGGCTGATACGATGCCACGAGGAAACCAGCCAACCCAAGGTTCCTGGTTATACTGACTGACGTACAATACATGCAGTTTCTCGTAGGTTCCTCCAAAAGAATTCTCACCCACGGTAGGCACTTAAGTGCTGTGAATATAGACGTCCTCCAGTTGTGTGTTGTTGCCAAAAGCATTGTCGCCAATGCTTACAATCGTTGATGGCAAGCTGACGGTACTTAAAAACTTGCATTCATAAAAGCAATCTTTGCCAATCCTGCGAAGCCCTTCCGGAAGGTGGACAGACGAGAGGTAATTGCTCTTGTAGAAAGCGCCATCGTCCACGCCAACCACTTTATAGCCAGCAACTTCCTGCGGAATGATGAGATGGCACGCGTTGTTCTTGACCAGTTTGCCTTCCGGGTCGGTAATAGCCGGCAGATAAGTGCCGTCAACCCATTTACCATAGACGACACATTCCTTGGGAGACTCGCTAGTGACGGTGAACCGCATGATGCCCTCCCATTTGTAAACCACCCAGTTGTCGCAATTTTCGGGGGTAATGTGATCGGTGCCGATGGTGAGCGAATCGAGTGTGATGACATCGCCGATTTTGGCATCTGCGCTGGCAGTTATCACCAATAGCAATGCTATTAAAAAACTTCTAATTCTCATAAATGACAATTTCATTGCAGCGCCATGTGCTGAATCAACTATTGACTTAGTTTTTCTTCAACACCACAGCCGAACGGGCTGGAATATATAGCTTTAGCCACTCCTTATGTTCTCCCACGTAGAGCGGGTCGTAGTTGGTGAAATGAGTAATGGTATCGTCGGCAAAACCATTTCCGCCAAACTCCTTTGCGTCGGTGTTGAGCACCACATCGTAGCTGCCTGTAGGTACCAGGAAACCGTAGTCGGTGAACGACCGCGTGGGCGAGAAGTTGAACACAAACACCAAGTCGCCACGCATGAAGGCCAGCACCTGATCGCCGTCGTTGTGCCAGATTTCCTGCACTCTGGAACGTTGGAAAGCAGGCACCGACTTGATCACCTGCAGCATCTTGCGGTCGAAGTCGCCCAGCCAATGGTAGCAGAGTTCCTGATTGTCGACAAGGTTCCACTGACGGCGTGCATACTTATGGCTCCATCCGTTGCCTTCGCGGGGGAAGTCAATCCATTCTGGGTGTCCGAACTCGTTGCCCATGAAGTTCAGGTAGCCACCGTTGATGGCAGCCGCCGTCACCAGGCGTATCATCTTGTGAAGGGCGATGCCGCGTCGGGCCACTTCATTCTCGTCGCCTTTCTTGAAATGCCAATACATGTCGGCATCAATCAGGCGGAAAATGATGGTCTTATCGCCCACCAGCGCCTGGTCGTGACTCTCGCAATAAGAGATGGTCTTCTCGTCGGGGCGGCGGTTTTTCACCTCCCAGAATATCGAGCTGGGCTTCCAGTCTTCGTCTTTCAGCTCCTTGATGGTCTTAATCCAGTAGTCGGGAATGTTCATAGCCATGCGGTAGTCGAAACCGAAGCCGCCGTCCTCGAACTTGGCGGCCAGTCCGGGCATTCCGCTCACCTCTTCGGCGATGGTGATAGCCTCGGGGTTCACCTCGTGTATCAGCAGGTTGGCCAGCGTCAGGTAGCAGATGGCATTGTCGTCTTGGTGGCCATTGAAATAGTCGGCATAGTTGGTGAAGGCCTCGCCCAGTCCGTGACTGTAGTAGAGCATCGAGGTCACGCCGTCGAAGCGGAAACCGTCGAAGCGGAACTCACGCAACCAGTACTTGCAATTGGAGAGCAGGAAGTGGATCACGTTGTCCTTGCCGTAGTCGAAGCAAAGGCTGTCCCAGGCGGGATGCTCGTGGCGGTCGCCGGGATAGAAATACTGGTTGGGGTCGCCACAAAGGTTGCCCAAGCCCTCCATCTCGTTCTTCACGGCGTGGCTATGCACAATGTCCATAATCACGGCAATGCCCATCTGGTGGGCTTTGTCGATGAGAGCCTTCAGCTCTTCGGGCGTGCCGAAACGGCTGCTGGCAGCAAAGAAGCTGCTCACGTGGTAGCCGAACGATCCGTAGTAGGGATGCTCCTGAATGGCCATAATCTGTATGCAGTTGTAGCCGTCAGCAGCAATGCGCGGGAGCACGTTCTCGCGGAATTCGGTGTAGGTTCCCACCTTCTCTGCATCCTGGCCCATACCGATGTGGCACTCATAGATGAGCAGCGGGTTCTTCTTCGGATGGAACACCCTCTTCTTCCACACATATTCCTCTTCCGGGCTCCACACCTGAGCAGAAAATATCTTCGTCTCGTCGTCTTGCACCACACGCTGGGCCCAGGCTGGGATGCGCTCACCCTCGCCACCGTTCCAGCGCACGTGCATCTTATAGAGCTGCCCGTGCTTCATCGCATTCTTGGGCAGGCGAAGCTCCCAGTTGTCGGTGCCTGCCAACCGTCGGGCCTGATATTTCTCGCTCTCCTGCCAGTCGTTGAAGTCGCCTACGAGGAAAATCTCGGTGGCATTGGGCGCCCACTCGCGAAACACCCACCCGCCGCGTGAGGTGCGGTGCAGGCCATAGTAGTCGTAGCCGCTGGCGAAGTCTTCCAGCGAGCGATGACCTTTCCGGGTCAGCTGGTTGAGTTTCCACAACGCGTGGTCGTGACGCCCGCGGATGGCCTCTTCATAAGGCTGCAGGTATGGGTCGTTCTTCACTAAACCGATGTGCATCGGTTCTTTATTCTTCTTTTTGCTCTTAGCATCAATCTTTTTCGTAGCCATAGTATTTTAAGTATAATGTTTTGTCATTGCACTTGCCGACGTCCGTTCACGTAGGTGCCGATAGCCGTGATGCTGCCGTCGCGGTTCTTCTCCACGAACTTTCCGTCGCGCACATCGTCCTTGTAGGAACCCTCAAAGCGATGTCCTTCCTTGTCTTCCTCGATGGCCACGCCGTTGCGCTTACCATCCTTGTAGACGCCCTTGAACTTCGAACCGTCGTGGTAGTGTATGATCACTTCGCCCTCGATGTCGCCGTCCTTGAAGTTACCATCGTAGACGTCGCCGCTTTTCTTCGTCAGCTTGCCCTTGCCGTTCTGGCGGTCGTTCTTCCACATGCCCGTGTAGACGTCGCCGTTTTTCCAAGTGAACGTGCCCTGTCCGTCTTTGTCGCCTTCGTGGAAATGCCCCACGTATTTGTCGCCGTTGGCATAGTAGAAGATGCCCTCGCCCGTGCGCTCACCTTGATAGTATGTGCCCTCATAGCGGTCGCCGTTCTGGAACTTGTAGGTGCCGCGCCCGTTCTGTATGTCGTCTTTCCAGTCGCCGGTATAGACGTCGCCGTCGGCATATTTGTTGGTACCCTTTCCGTGGCGCTGGTTGTTCTCCCACTGGCCGTCGTAGGTGGTTCCGTCGCCCCAGTCGAAGAATCCCTTGCCCCATTTCTTGTCGTCTTTCCACTCGCCTTCGTAGTAGGCACCACTGGCAAACGTATACTTGCCCCTGCCCTGACGGTGGTCTTGGTGCCAGTTGCCCTCATAGACGTCGCCGTTGTAGTAGTACATGATGCCGTGCCCCTGCTGGTAGTCGCGGAACCAAAGCCCCACGTAGCGGTTGTTGTTGTTGAAATAGAACGTGCCGCGCCCGTGCTGCTGGTCGAGCATCCATTCGCCGTCGTATTTCTCGCCGTCGGAGAAGGTGTAGACACCGTGCCCCTGGCGCTTGCCTTTCACATACTCACCTTCATAGATGTCGCCGTTGGGGTAAAGCACATTGCCCTTTCCGTGCGGTTTTCCGGCCACCATTTCGCCTTTATACTGCCCCCCGTCCCTTGTCGTGCATGAACCGAGGGTGATTTTCTGTGCCACGACTCCGCATGTGGGAGCCAATGCCAACATCAATGCCAATATTGTAGTCTTCATGATTCTTCTGCTTATGTTGAAATTCAAAGTCCAAAATTAGTAAGAAAATCTCACTTGGCAAAACAATTTTAAAATAATTCATAATTTCCGCTCCCCATACCTCTCTTTTTAAAAAACAATAACACACTCAGCCCTTCCGTCCGTGCTCTTATGCACTTTCAAGAGCTTTTGTTCACACGCACCTGCTGATGTTGGTCAGCCGAACACCGAACGAACGAACAGTTGAACAGTTTCTGTTTGTGTGTCCGCATCAACCTTTATTATTATATATTTATATAATAATAACCCTATTTTCGGTTATCACGCACAAAACTGTTCAACTGTTCGTTCGCATCAAACAACACATGTATGGCAAAGTCTGCAATATAACCAAATGCCATAAACAATACAACTCCCACCCCAGCTCCCCTAAAAAGGGCAGGGGTGGGTGAGCTTCAGGGGCGAGGTATAGAATTACCTTAATATTTGGCAATGTTTATCGTTTTGTTTTATTAACAAGCACCTTCGCAATCCTTAACATATTTTTGCGCGCCACGAACCATCATTTTTGGAGGTTGGGATAAAAATGCGTACCTTTGCATCGTGATCTTTGACCTACTGATACAATGGGAAAACACCGCGCCGCCGCAAGTCTCGCCGCCCCTCGCAGACTATCGCTTTCCTCCTCAGATACGCTCTGTACTGCCCCAAACAGACATTCTCTACCGCCCAAGCAGACACTCTCTACCGCCCTCGGAGACACGCTCTATTGCCCTCGGAGAAGTTCTGATAGCGAGGTGATGATGCGTTCGGTGATCGTTTCGTCCTCGACTTTGTCATCCCAGCTCTCGCCCTTGAACCACACGGTATGGCACCCGATGGACCGCGCGGGGATGATGTCCTTACCCACGCTATCGCCAACGACGGTCACTTCTTCGGGCTTCACGCCGAGAGCCTCCACGCCCAGGGAGAAGATGCGGGCGTCGGGTTTGCGAATGCCTACGACCGCCGACTCGATGATGGTCGGGAAGAATGTGTCGAGCCCGAACTCTTTCAGCACGACGGAGATGTTGCCGTAGAAATTGCTCACGAGGACAAAAGAGGGTTTATGAGCGACCTCCCCTGACCCCTCCTGTAGGAGGGGGACTGATTTGTCGTTCTGTTGAGCAATGAGCTGCTGAAGTACGGTGCGGCTCTCAGCCGTCACTTGGCGGGTGTGGTCGTAGAGCTCGTCCAGGAGGTTGAGCTGCATCTTGGTGAACGCTTTCTTGTCGGCCTGCCAGTAGCCCTTGGTGAAAAGGTATTCCATCTGCAGGCGGAGCTTCACGTCGAGCAGTTTCTTAAACGTCCACGTAGGGCCGACGATGGGGTTGCGGCCCAATGTTCGCTCTGCATAGACATAGGCTTCGCGGAACTGCTCCCAGCTGATGGGCATTGCGTTGTGCTCGTAGGCGTGCCAGATGACGCGTCCCCAATGGTTGCCGCGTGTGTCGAGGGTTCCGCCGTAGTCGAATATGTATTTCATATTGGTGAGGGGTGAGAGGTGAGATAATCAGAAGGTCATGCGCATCATCAGCCTGATGCCGTGCTTGTGGGCGGTGGGGAGGTCGAGGTAGCTGAGTCGGCGCACATACTCCACGTGCAGGATCTTGAAGATGTTGTGCACACCGGCTATCAGCTCGAAATAGGGGCGATGCTTGTCCATGACGAAGGAGCCTTCGGGGAACATCATGAGCGTCGGGTCCTGGCTGTTCTCCTCGAGGTAGGGGTTGTTCTTGTCGGTGAGCGTTCCCCAGAGCATCTTCACACCAAGGTATTCGCGCCACTTGAGTTTCTTCAGCAGGGGTATGCGATTGAAGATCTTGCCGTTCAGGTCCCAGGAAAGGTCGCCCGACACATAGCGGTCGTTGAGGAACTCCATGTTGTTGATGAGATTGAACGTCTCGTCTTCGATGATGTACGACAGGTTGGCTGCCGGCATGATGAGCAGCGGGTAAGGCACCTTGTTCCATTGAATGCCGCCCTTCACGTAGAGGTCTATCTTTCCCCAGTTGTGGGGCATCCAGAAGCGCTTGTAGACGGTGACATCGGTGAAGTTGTAGGCATAGTCGCCGCCCAAGACGTCTTTCAGTCCGATGCTGTGGCCCAGGGTGAAGACGGGTGCATCAAGATTGATGGGCAGTCGGCGTTGCTTGGTGTTGACGAAGGTCTCGCCTGGGGCGAAACGTATCTGTGCACGCAGCTCTGTGGTTCGTATCTTCCGCGAATGGACGTAGGGGGCATCGGCAGGGCCGACGTTTAGAGGCCGGGGATGCGAGAAGTTGGTCCAGAGCGAGCGGTCGTGGGTCTCCGTCATGGGAATGAAATAGAGTTCGCCTGCCGCCTCGTTTTCTTCGGTTTTCAACGAGAGGGTGGTCTTGAATCCGAACTCTTCCTCGCGTTCGAAGGTGAGCGACTGGCGGTTGTAGAAGAGCATCTTGTCTACGGTGCTCCATTTGAAGGCCGTGAAGACGTTATCTTTGTCGGTGTGGACAAACTTGTCGGAGGGCGACTCAATGTCGTACGACGAGCTGAACGTCAGCGTGCGTTGCGGGAATTCTCGGGGCAGGTAGTTTTTCTTGTTGAACGACCAGATGACATCGCCCTTGTAGTACCATTTCTTCGTACCTGTGCCGTAAGCCACGTAGCCGCGCAAGAAGAGGTTGGAGTCGAGGTTGGCTGTGGTCTGCGCACTCAGTCGGAGGCGTATGTCGTCGATGAAGTTCTTGGTGAACATGGTGTTGATAGGTCCGAAATCGAGCTTCGAGGGGTGCTTCTTCGTGCCGGTATCGACGAAATTCTCCACCAGCGCCCGCAATACGAACATCACGTATTTGAAGCCTTTCATCTTCTCGATGCTTGCCAGGAAGTCGCCCATTCCCTCCTCGCTCTTGGTGAGCCTCACGGTGCGATATTCGTTCCAGAAGTCGTCGTCGCGCATCTTAGCGTTGGCTTCGTGGCGCTCCTTGCTCTTGCCCTTGAAAAGCTTCTTGTTGATTTCCTCGAAGGCGTAGTCTTTCATGCGGGTGGTCTTGATGACGATGGCTTTGCTGAGGAAACTGGCAATCTTCAGCTCCACGAACATATCGTCTTCGGCAAGCACCCACTCGCCGTTTTCAAGCTGTTCGTAGGTCTGCATCACCTGCATGTTCTCCACGAAGTTCACGTCGCTCTTCTTGGGTATGGTGAGGTTGCATTTCTTCACGTGGAGCGTGCTGTCTTTCAGGATGTAGAGTTCGCCGCGGAAACCGAAGTCCTGCTGGTTGTTGGGCATGAACTGGATATGGAAGCACGAGTCGCGGTCCACCATCACGGTGTCCTCAATATAATAGCGGTAGAAACTGATGGCACCTTTTCCGATGGGCGATGTGAAGGGGTATTGGAACATTCTGATCTCGTCGTCGTAGATGTCCACATCGGTGAACACGTCTTTCAGCAACGTGTTCAGGATGTCGCCCGTTTCAAACAAGTCGTTGATGCCTGTGGAGTTCTGCCCCATGATGATGTTCTTCTCGCTCTTCGGGTCTTTGCGGTAGATGTTTCGGGTGACGGTCTCTTCCACGCTGATGGGCAGGATGAGCTTGTGGTTGAGCTCGCACACTTCCACCTGGTCTTTCAGCCACTGACGCTTCTTGAACATCTCGTTCTCCAAGGCCGAGGGGGTGATCTCGTTGAAGGCCAGCGTCATCTTCTGGTATTTGTTGTATTGGTAGAAGTCGTGATTGGCCAGGTCGGTCTTCTTCTTGGCGGCAATGACTCGGCGCATCAGCTCCACGGCAGGGTTGTCTTTTCGAGAGTATCTGTTGCGCTTGGCTTTCACCGTAACGTTCTCCAACTGAGTGCTCTCGGGTTTCAGCCGCACCTTCAGATAGTTGTCGAGGCCTTTCGAAATGAGCATCTTCAGCGGTTTGTAACCTACGGCAGAGAAGGTCAAATACCAGCCTTCCATACGATCAATGCTGAATTTGCCGGAAGCATCGCCTGAGACCATCACGTGATGGCCTTTATAGACGGCACTTGCAAAAGGGATGCTGTCGCCCGTGTTATCATCGACGATCACTCCCTTTAGCTTCTGCGCCTGCAGCTGGCCTACGGCGAGCAGGGTAAGGATAAGGAATAGGGTGATTCTTCTCATCATTCGGCGGTTTGGATTATAGACGTCAGTCGCGAGCAGAGGGCTTCGTGGCGACGGTGCATGTGAATGTAAAGAATGCTCAGCACAAGGATTTCCACAAGGAAATACACCCAGGGAATGTTGAGCAGACAGGTGATGTAGATGGTGATGGCCCGCACGTTGAACGTCAGGATGTTGGTGAACTTCATCAACGGGCGGCTGCCAGAGAGGAATTCCTCGGTAATGGGGGACAATGCCTCCGTATCCTCGCACCCATGACATATTTCCAAATATAACGCATAGAAACGCTGGAACTTCGGCGTGCGCTTTTCCTGACTCTTGCAATAGTTGCTGTAGTTGTAGTAGAACAGGCGGTCGAGCCACTTTTCCTTCGGAAGCGACTCGTAGACGGCACGTTGCTGGCGCCAGTTGTCAAGTTCGCTTCCCTCCTTGCCTTTCAGAAAGAAGAGGTGAATCTGGCGATAATAGTCGGCCAAAGAACTCTGAGGCGAGTGGCACAAGATGCCTGCCACGAAAGCAAACACCCAAATGCCGATGCCCCAATGGATGTTGGTGCCGGGAATGAACTGACCCTGCATGCGCAGGCACAACGCGGCATAGATGGCGAAGAACCAGAGATCGCCCGCAAAGCCGTCGAGCATGCGTCCGATGAGTGTCTTCTTGCCCGTCAGACGAGCCATCTGGCCATCGGTGGAATCGCAGAAATTGGCGAACATCAACAACAAGATGCCTGCGATGTTGTGCCATAAATCGGTGTGGTAGAACATGAATGCGGAAGCCACACCGAGGAAGATGGAAAGGATGGTGATGGCATTAGGATGAACGCCCAATTTGTTCCAAAACAGGGCAAACATCAAACCTATCGGACGGGTGAAGTAAACGTCCAACCATTCTTCCGTATCTTTCGATTTCATAGATGCTTGCAGCATCTTTCTAAATTCTTTCATTTTCAATATTTAAGTGTGATGAGTGTTAGGTGATGGGTGATGAGGATGCTTGACGAAGGCAGCATTGCACGATAGCGCGGGCGGCGTCTTCCCGACAACGCGAGAAACTGGGCCAGTCGTTGAAGTCGATGAAAGCATACGAACCGTCGGGGCGGACGATGCAGTCGCCGCCGTAGATGGAGATACCCGTCAAACGGGAAAGCATCTCAGCATCGCGCTGAAGGCGCTGAAGGTCGAAGGCGTAGTGATGAGCCTGTCCGTTGCGGCGCTCGTCGCCGAACTTCGTATCGCCATCGTCGGTGGGATAAAACACACGGAAGAATCCTGTTCCAAACACACCGTAGAACTTCACGAGGTCGCCTGACACGTGTTCTGTGACAAGCACCCGCCCCACTCCACGTGCTTCGAACGTCGCGAGCACCAGCCTCAATTCTTTTTCGTCAGCCGCATATTGCACGTCTCCTCTGCTTTGCGCAGCAAGGTCGGCACGCTTAGCCCAATAGCCGCAGAAGGAACCTGATGGCGCTGAATCTTCCCAAAGCCGAGGGACTGGAATGGCATTTGCCCGCATGAGCCGATCGATTTCTCCCCGCGAACTACGCAAGATGGCCTGGGCGCTATTTATCACGGGAATACCCTTTTGCTCCGCTTCCGCGAGACGCACCAAAGTAGGCGTCAGCCTTCCCATACTCAGTATCGCATCAAAGTTAAAGCAATCCATTAGCTTTTCCTCTTCAACGAATTGCACATCAACACCTTGAAGCAATAGGTTTTGACCTACAGCTTCCAGTATCGCCTGATCTTTATCTACAGAGTTTGGCGAAAACCGAGGGGCGCGATATATGAGTAGAACGGTCAAAATGTCGATCGTGATTTGTCAAGAAAGAAACGCTTCTGCCGTCAGTATATCCTCGGCATGGTCGATGTCGAGCACCTTCCCGAAGGAGAAAGCCTTCAGATGAAGGCCGCTGCCTACAAGGGCGCGCTGGAAATTCCTCATGCGCGACTCTCCTCTCTCGATGCATTCGTCGAGCACCGTGATGCACTTAGGAGTCAGTCCGTAGATGCCTCCAGAGATGTAATGCGGATGGTCTGAGCGGTCGAAAAATCCCGTGATGCTCCCCTCTGCATCGACACCCACATGCAAGGGCTTTTCGTCGTCGATGAAATCGGTGACGCCCATCAGTCCGTCGACACCCGTAAGCCGTTGGAATTCATGCACATACTCACAAAATTCCTCCTCGCGAAAAATCGTATCAACCGTTGTCAGCACAAAACTTTCGTCCTTCAACCAAGGGCTGATGGCGTGAAAACTGTGCATGGAGCTGGGCGTACTTTTCACGATGTATCGCAAGGGCACGCTCTTCCCATTTAATCCATGTTCTTGAATGTGCTTCAGATGTTGCTCCACAAGCGGCGTCAGGTCGTTGCAGATTACCACGATTTCGCTGGCGTTGTTATCCAAGAAAATACGTATCAACCGGTCGATGAGCTTCTCGCCGTGTACCTCTACAAGTGGCTTGGGCGCGCTGATGCCCTCATTGGCCAATCGTGAACCTTCACCGGCGGCTATGATTGCAAATTTCATATCTTGTTATGCTATTTTTTCCACATTAATTCGTGCAAAGTTACACATTATTTTAATAAGAATCAGCAGGTTTTGATATTTTTATGAAAACTTTTTAGGCATTAAGGGTTTCCAAGCGTAAAAAAAGAAGGAAACCGAAGAGCATAGTCTTCAGTTTCCCTCAACGTTGAGCATATTGATCTTAGCAACTAATCTTTCAGAATCACTCACTTGCCCGTCTGCAAGTTTGCTATGTCGATGTCGCCGCTTCCGGCAACCCTGTGCTCCACTTGCTTGGCCTTACCGGTGAGCTTGATGTCACCGCTTCCAGCCACATGAGCCGATACGTGGTCAGCACGCACGAAGTGCATTTCCACGTCACCGCTTCCGGCAATTGAGATATTGGCGTTGTTCACGTCGATGGACTTCACTTCCACATCGCCGCTGCCAGCCACATCCACTTCGATGTCGTCGCAGATTACCTGGCTGAAGTCAATGTCACCGCTTCCCGCAAGCTTTATGCTCAGATGGTCGGTATCGACGGTAGTATTAGCCTCGAACTCTCCGCTGCCCGCAAACGACACGTTGGTGAGGTCAGGCGACGTAACGTACACGTTCACTTCTTTCATTTCTCTGCCGAGAATGCTCTTCAGGTCCCTACGCAGGCTCTTTGTCTTGATTCTCAGCGTTTCACCGTCGCTGGTCACCACCATCCGCTTCAAGTCGCCCAGACGGCCTTCCACGCGAACCGACACCTTCTCACCCTGCGTGTAGTAGACGTGATAGCTGCCGGCTATGGAAATCTGCTCGAAAGGTTTCACTGGGACGTTTTCTGAAACGCGTTTCTGTAGGTCCTCATCGTTGCCGTAGCTCAGGTTAAGGTCGTTATTCACATCGTCGACCACATTCTTTTCACCCATGTTCCCGTCGTGACACGAAACGAGAACTGACGCCATCATGATGGCAAAAATCATCTTTTTCATACGCTTTATAAATTAATATTTGTCTGTTAGACGCATTGTTTTGCCAAAAAGTTGCACGAATGAAAAAAAAAATGTACCTTTGCGCCATATTTTATAATAAGGTGTATTCACAAGAAAAACAATTATACAAGATTCAATCATGGAACAAACATTTGAACTGATTGCCAAAACCTTCATGGGATTGGAACCAGTACTGGCCGAAGAACTGCGCCAGTTGGGTGCAGAGCGCGTAGAGGAAGGCCGCCGCGTGGTGACCTTTTGGGGCGACAAAGAGATGATGTATCGCGCCAACTTCCAGTTGCACACGGCCATCCGCATTCTGAAACCCATCCACCATTTCAAGGCGACATCGGCCGACGACGTATACAACGAGGTGATGAAAGTGAACTGGGAAGACTACTTGACGCTCAAGACTACATTTGCCGTTGACTCGGTGGTTTTCTCTGATGAGTTCACACACTCGAAATTCGTGGCTTATAAGGTGAAAGACGCTATAGCCGACCAGTTCCGAGAGAGAACAGGAGAACGACCGAACGTCTCGGTCACCAACCCTGACATCAGGCTGCACATTCACATCGCAGACAAGGACGCGACACTCTGTCTCGATTCCTCGGGCACCAGTCTGCACCAGCGTGGGTACCGACAAGAAAGTGTGGCCGCACCACTGAATGAGGTGCTGGCTGCAGGTATGATCCTGATGTCTGGATGGAAAGGCGACACCGACTTCATCGATCCTATGTGCGGGAGCGGCACGCTGCTCATCGAGGCTGCTCTCATTGCCCACAATATGGCTCCCGGCATCTTCAGGAAAGAATATGCTTTCGAGAAATGGCCCGACTTCGACCAGGAACTGTTCGACGAAATCTACAACGACGACTCGCAGGAACGCGAGTTCAACCATCACATCTATGGCTACGACATCGACATCAAAGCTGTCAACACCGCCCGAATCAACGTGCGAGCTGCCGGTCTGTCGAACGACATCACCATCGAGCAGCAGGACTTCAAGGACTTCAAGAAGCCTGAGAATCCCGCCATCATCATCACCAATCCGCCCTACGGCGAGCGCATTTCCACGCCCAACCTGATGAACACCTACAAGAGCATCGGTGAGGTGCTGAAACACGAATTCTCAGGCAACGAGGCTTGGGTGCTGAGCTATCGCGAGGAGTGTTTCGAGCAGATTGGCCTGAAACCCAGCATCAAGATACCGCTCTTCAACGGTTCACTGGAGTGTGAGTTCCGACGCTACCAGATGTTTGAGGGCAAGTTCCGCGACTTCCGGAGTGAGGGCAACACCATCAAGACGGAAGAAGACCGGAAGGCGATGGCTGAGAAACACCGCTTCAAGAAGAACCGCGACTTCAAGAAACGTATGGACGAGGAAGTGCAAAACGAAGATGCCGACATTCGTTCGTTCACGTTCCACAAACATCATCCTGCCTTCAACGAGCACCTTTTCAAGCCTCGTAAGGAAGAAAGAGAGCCGAGAAGGGATGATCGCCGAGCAGATTTCAGACGCGATTTCAACGAAAGTGATGACCGCCGAAAAGGATGGAAACGCGATTTCAACGACCACGACGATGACCGACGCGGAGGATGGAAGCGTGATTTTAAGGGACGCGATAATGACCGACGGGGCGGTTTCGACCGCGATTTCAAGGGAAAAGGGCGCGATTTCAAAGGAAAAGGCGGTGGTTTCAAGGGTGGGAAATCGTTTAACCGCCGCAACGGCGCTTCCATCATCCTGCTGCTCATCATGATGCTTTTCAACTGGAATACCTCATCTAATATGTTTGCTCAAAAACAATTCACGCTCGAAGACCTGAACTTCGGAGGCAACAACTACCATAATATGGTGCCCAAGAACCAGTATTACACTTGGTGGGGCGACCAGTTGGTTCGTCTCGATGTAGACAAATGCTACACCGTCGACAAAAAGAACGGTAAGGAGACCGTTCTCATCACCAACGACGAACTCAATGAATGGGCAGCAACAGCCGACTCGCTGAAAATCAGGCATTTCTATTATGCCACGTTCCCCTACCCCGACCAGCCGCTCGTGTTGGTGCAAAACTTGCGGGAGCGCATTCTCGTAGACTTCCGGCAGAAGCAGGTCGTTTGGCGGCAGACGTGTCAAGACATCGAGGAAGTGGAAGAGGGTTGGTGTGCCGAATCGAAGGCGCTGGCCTTCAGGAAAGATTTTAATCTCTTTGTCCGCGATGCTGAAGGCAAGACCGTCAAACTCTCCACCGACGGCTCTCGCGAGATTGTCTACGGCAAAAGCGTACACCGCGACGAGTTTGGCATCTACAAAGGGACGTTCTGGAGTCCCAACGGTCAGCGACTGGCTTTCTACCGAATGGACCAAAGTATGGTGAAAGACTACCCGCAGGTGGACATCTTCCAGCGCGAAGCCACTTATGAACCCGACAAATATCCGATGGCCGGCGAGACCTCGCACAAGGTGACTGTTGGCGTCTACGACCTACAGACGGGACGCTCCATCTACCTGAAGACTGGCGACCCGACCGACAGATATTTCACCAATGTAGCTTGGAGTCCTGACTCGAAGAAGGTCTACATGTTTGAGTTGAACCGCGACCAGAACGACTGCCACCTGGTAAGCTACGATGCAACGACGGGTGAGCGCATTGCAGAGCTCTATCATGAAACCGACGAGCGCTATGTGGAGCCTCAGCACCCCATCGTATTCCTGCCCTGGGACAACACGAAGTTCATCATGCAAAGCCAAAAAGACGGCTACAATCACCTATACTTGTTCAGTGCCGACGGTAAAGAAATCCGCCAGTTGACCAAGGGCAACTTCGTAGTGATGGAAATGTTGGGATTCGACAAGCAGAACAAGACCATCATCCTGACTGCCAACGCCAACAGCCCGATTCAGCAAAACGTCTATTCCGTCAATATGAACGGAAAGATGAAATGTATTGACAACGGACGCGGATGGCACGGACCGACACTCTCGGCATCGGGTCTTTGGGTGCTCGACAAATACCAGGAACCCGACGTGCCGCGCAACATCGAGGTAGTAAACACCAAGACTTCCAAGGCCTTCCGCCTGTTCACCGCCGACGATCCTTGGGTGGGCTACGGCGTTCCCGAGTACTCCTGCGGCTCGCTGAAAGCTGCCGACGGAGTTACTGACTTGTACTACCGTATGGTGAAACCCGTAGACTTCGACCCGACAAAGAAATATCCCACTGTCGTCTATGTCTACGGCGGTCCTCATGCTCATAATGTTGATGCACGCTGGCACTATAGTTCACGCTCATGGGAAACCTATATGGCACAGAAGGGCTATCTGCTCTTCATCATCGACAACCGAGGGTCTGAGAATCGCGGAAAAGAGTTCGAGCAGGCAACATTCCGCCAGCTGGGACAGATAGAAATGCAAGACCAAATGAAGGGCGTGGAGTTCCTCAAGACGCTGCCCTACGTCGACCAAGACCGCATGGGCGTTCACGGATGGAGCTTCGGCGGATTTATGACCATCTCGCTGCTCACCAACTTCCCCGAAACGTTCAAGGTGGGTGTGGCCGGCGGCCCCGTCATCGACTGGAAATGGTATGAGGTGATGTATGGCGAACGCTATATGGACACGCCACAGACGAATCCTGAAGGCTACGCAAAGACCTCGCTCATAGCAAAAGCCAAAGACCTGAAAGGTCGTCTGCTTATCATCAACGGTTACAACGACCCGACCGTCGTTCCGCAGCACTGCCTCTCGTTCCTCGCCGAATGTATCAAGGTTGGGACTCAGCCTGACTTCTTCGTCTATCCTGGTGAGGGACACAACATGATGGGACACTCCAGCGTGCACCTTCATGAGAAAATCACCCAGTATTTTGAGGATTTCCTAAAATAGATAAACTTTATAAGATATGAATACAAAGACCTTTTTCCTCAGTAGTATGATGGCACTTAGCGCGGCCTTCAGCTATGCGCAACAGCCAGAGACGCCAGTAGCTATCACCCTATTCGAGTCGCCAGAGCATCCCGCTATGTTCACGGCACCTTCGTATCGCATACCAGCCATCGCACAATGCTCTGACGGATCGCTCATCGCCATTGCTGACTACCGCTACCAATTGAGCGATGTGGGTGTAGGCAATGCCAGTAACAAGAGTCAGATTGAATTGCGCTTCCGCCGTAGTTTGGATGGAGGAATAACCTGGAGCGACGAGCAGATTCTTGCCCAACGCAATGAAACAGACCAAAACGACTGGAAATGGGCGATGGGCGACGCAGCCATCGTGGCCGACAGAGAAAGCGGCGAAGTGTTGGTTTTGTGTGCCAGCGGTTCTGTGGGTAATGGCGCTTCCACAGCAGAAAACCCAATTCGCATTGGGATGTTCCGCAGCCATGATAACGGCGCCACCTGGGACGATGGCCAAGAAATCACCGAACAGATCTACGGATTGTATGGAGGCGAAGGCACTGCCATCTTCATTACATCGGGTGGTCTCTGCCAGAGTCACATGTACAAAAGCCCTGAAGGTTTCTACCGCATCTATGCCGCCCACCCCATCCGCACAAAGACGAAGGGCAATTCCACAAGCGTCATCTATAGCGACGATTTCGGACAAACGTGGCAGGTTTTAGGCGCTGCCAACGGTTTCCCCACAAATACCGTCTACGAAGAGGGGAAAGTGGAGGAAATGCCTGATGGAAGCATCATGCTGATGGTGCGCGACGACAACGGTGCCCGGGACACCTCAAAGGGGAAAAAGAACTTCAACGTATTCACATTCACAGATGTTGAAAAGGGTGAAGGCAATTGGTCGACCGCCGTTTCTGGCATCACGGGGATGGCCGGAGCTTGCAACAGCGCTATCCGAATGGTTCAGGCTCAACGCAAAATCGACGGAAAGCTGACCTACGTAGTGCTTGTTCCGCTGCCTTTCCACACAACGTGGGTACGCGACTTGGAGCACAACTACGGACGGAAAGAGGTGGGGTTCTATTACAAGGAAATCGACTCCCGTTCCGACTACGAATCGGGTGAAGCTCTTGCCAGCGGTTGGAAACGCGGCTATCAAGTGACCGATAAGAACTCGGCTTATACCGACCTTTGCGTATTGACCGATGGCCGGCTTGCCCTCTATATGGAAGATAACGGCAAACAAGGCACAGGGTCAGACGGCAACAGGGAAACGGAAGCTTACGACATGATATTCCGCACACTTTCGGTGGATCTGATCACCAACGGTGAATACACCCAGCCAACCCAGATCGAAACTGTCATCCCCACCCCACAGTGTGACGCTGTTCCGCAGCGTCAACCCACCTACGACCTCCAAGGCCGACGCACGAACGCTGACTCCGTTCAGACACAAGTATTAATTACAAACAACAAGAAATACATTACCCTTTCTCAGAAATAATCACTATGAATATCTTACTTTTAGGCTCTGGCGGCCGCGAACATGCGCTTGCATGGAAGATAGCTCAAAGCAAAAAATGCAACAAACTATACATTGCTCCCGGTAATGCGGGCACATGCTCCGTGGGCACTAACGTTCCCATCAGCGTTGGCGACTTCAACAAATTGAAAGACTTCGCTGTGGAGAACGACATCAATATGGTGGTTGTTGGACCAGAAGATCCACTCGTGAACGGCATTGCCGACGACTTCCGCACCGACATTCGCACCCAACATATCCCCGTCATCGGACCGTCCAAACAGGGGGCTAAGCTTGAAGGAAGTAAGGACTTTTCCAAACAATTCATGCAAAGGCACAACATCCCAACAGCGCGCTATCAGACCTTCGACGGTACCAACATGGAGAAAGGTTTTGCTTTTCTCGAAACCCTGAACCCTCCCTACGTGCTGAAGGCCGACGGACTCTGTGCCGGCAAAGGCGTTCTGATTTTACCCACCCTTGAAGAAGCGAAAAAAGAACTTCGCGAAATGCTTAGCGGTATGTTCGGAAACGCTTCGGCAAAGGTTGTCATCGAGGAATACCTCAGCGGCATCGAGTGCTCTGTTTTCGTACTGACCGACGGCAAAGACTACAAGATTCTCCCGGAAGCCAAAGACTACAAACGCATCGGCGAAGGCGACACGGGTCTGAATACAGGCGGTATGGGCAGCGTCTCGCCGGTTCCATTTGCCGACGAGGCTTGGATGAAGAAAGTGGAAGACCGCATCATCCGTCCCACCATCGAGGGTCTGCGTCAAGAAGGTATCGACTATAAAGGCTTCATTTTCTTCGGATTGATGAACGCCAGTGGCGATCCCTACGTCATTGAATACAACTGCCGTATGGGCGATCCAGAAACGGAAACTGTCATGCTTCGTTTGAAAAGCGATCTCGTCGACCTCTTTGAAGGTGTGGCAGAAGGCAACCTTGCAACACATTGCGTAGAGTTCGATTCACGGGCTGCCGTCTGTGTGATGCTCGTCAGTGGAGGCTACCCACAAAGCTATGCCAAAGGCTACCCCATCAGCGGACTCCCCGACTCCCTACACAACACCTCTGACACCATCATTTTCCATAGTGGAACGGCTCTGAAAGAGGGACAAGTGGTTACTGCCGGCGGTCGCGTCATCGCTGTGAGCAGCTATGGAAAGGATAAGGAAGACGCTCTCCGAAAGAGTTTCGCCGAGGCACAGAATATACACTTCACCGACATGTATTTCCGTTCCGACATTGGCAAAGACTTGTAGTAAGTCAGGAGGTCTTGCTTTGGCAATCTCCCTGTTAGCCGAGCGATGAGTTAAGAGTAAGGACCAAGAATTGAGAATGAATTGAAAAAGCGACTTCAAAACCGTGTGGCAGAGAGCCACTATGCACTGCTTTCCACCGCCGCCATCACGCTCGTTGTGTGGTATTTGAGTGGTCTCGTATCCAGACAGCTTTATCTGCCACTGGCTTTGTTTGGTGTGTCTACTTATCTCATGATGGAGCTCAACAACAGTAATGCCCTCATCCGCATCTACAGTCGGATGGTGAGTTGCTCTTTCATGATTCTTGCCTGCACGGCTCTCCCTCTGTTCCAGTCGCTCGACACAGCGCTCGTCACACTCTGTTTCATCACCTTCTTGCTTGCTGCCTTCAATTCTTATCAGGACAAACAAGCGGTAGGATGGATTTTTTATGCCTTCCTTGCTCTCTCCATTGCCAGCACCATCTTCCCACAAGTCTTGTTCTTCATCCCCTTTATCTGGCTCTTCATGGCTTATCTGCTCATGACTTTCAGTGTGCGGACATTTGGAGCCTCGCTCATCGGCTTGCTCACTCCCTACTCGTTCATACTCCCCGTCTGTGTTTTGACAGACCACATGGACTTCTTCGACAACCTCTACTGCCAGTTCACCGACTTCCGACCTCTCCTCTTCATGCATAGTCAACAGGAGTCACTGCTTACTGCCATCGGAGATAGAGTAAACGTGGTCCTTCTTTTCTCATTCATCTTCGTCACCATATGTGCCATCATTGGTACCGTGCATTTCCTGCGCAACAGTTTCCGCGACAAGATACGCACGCGCATGTTCTATAATATATTCATTTATTTCAACCTGATCATCCTGCTGTTCATCCTCCTCCAGCCTCAACATTTCCATTTTCTGCTCTGCATGATGATCGTGACGACGAGTCCACTTATTGGTCATTTCGTGGCATTGACGAAAACACGCGCCACCAACGTCTTGTTTTGCCTCCTACTCATAGCCGTCGTAGGCATTACCCTCTTCCATCTCCTTCCCCCTACCCTCTTCAGCCTGCCTTCATGGGACACTTTGAGAGATGGGGTCATCAGCAACCTACCTGAATGGATTTCCTCATTGATTTCCTGACACAGT
>Ga0310695_10002252_pt1 | contig 41418 bp, 29 predicted proteins | sample RumenRJG_04DNA_FD_203882 | JGI IMG/M metagenome (GOLD analysis project Ga0310695, IMG submission 203882) | Bovine rumen microbial communities from Lethbridge, Alberta, Canada - RJG_04 (v2) (version 2) | ecosystem: Host-associated > Mammals > Digestive system > Stomach > Rumen | place: Canada...
GAGGAGGGTCTGACGCTCACCGCCCAGGCCGTTGGCGGAGCCCTCTGTATGGCAGGCGACAATATCGAGGTGAAACGTTTGGTCGACAAGCCGCAGGGCGAGTTCTGGGGCTATCAGACCGAGGGTAACTACGACATCAAGGACTGTTCGAGTGCTGCCCATGTCTATGGCAAGCAGATAGCCAGCGGCGAGGCGTTCACTGACATCACCTACAAACATTCGCTGGCCGACATAAAGAACCTGGCCGACTACGCCTTTGCCTTCGGCATCAACGAGTTGGTGGTCTGTGCTTCAGCATATCAGCCGTGGGTCCGGGAAAATGAAGAATTTAAAATAAATACCGCCAACGGTCGCCAGTATGTGCTCAACCGACTGAACACGCTGTGGCCCATGAGCCGCCCCTTTTGGGACTACCAGGCCCGCTGCTCGTGGATGCTACGCCAGGGCAAGCCAGTCAGCGACATCTGCATCTACTTGGGCGACGACGTGCCGATTCGCATACTGAGCCATCGGCTGCCCGACCTGCCGCAAGGCTACGACTTCGACGCCTTCACCACCAATGCCCTCAAGCACCGCATGACGGTGAAGGACAGGCGCATCGTGCTACCCGACGGCACCAGCTACGGCATGATGATACTGCCACCAGACGGTCAGATACCCGAAGACATCAGACTTCTGATTGACAGTTTCCGCCAGCAGGGTGTTGCCATCTACCACCAGCCCGCCATAACAGCCCATGAAGGACAACGGGCTGGGCTGGAGCAGGCCATCAGTGAGGCAGGTCTAACACCCGACGTGGTGGCTCCGGCAGTCAAGGGACTGTATTTCTGTCACCGCCGTACAGCTACGGAGGACATCTACTTCCTCAACAACCACAGCGACCAGGACGTCACCGACCGTTTCCGCTTCCGCACCACCGCCTCGTCGGCAGCACTATGGAATCCTGTCACGGGCGAGCGGACGCCGTTGGCCATGACCACAGAGGATGGCTACACGGCTATCGACCTGACACTTCGTCCACGCGAGTCCTTTTTTATAGTGACAAACCGTACGGAATCAAAGAGTATAGAGGACAGTGCCACACATCGCCTAGCCACCCAACGTCCATCATCCATCATCCAGCCACTCGTTGCCGACGGTCCGTGGACGGTGACTTTTGACACGGCTATGGGCGGGCCCACGGAGCCTGTCGTCTTCCCCGCCCTCATCGACTGGACAGAGAGTAGCGCCCCGCGCATTAAGTACTACGGTGGAACAGCAATCTATAAAAATACCTTTACATTGAAAAGAAGCCTCCTCACCAAGGGAGTCATGGGAAGCCGCAACGAAGCAACCTACAGTCTTAACCTCCAACTAAGGAATGCCGCGGCTGAGATCATCGTCAATGGACGTTCAGCCGGTGTCGTGTGGTGCTCACCGTGGAGTGTAGACATCACCCGTCTGCTGAAGCGTGGCCGGAACAAGATAGAACTCCGTGTAGCCAACACCCTGTGGAACCGCCTCGTTGGAGACGCCCGCCTGACAGAAGCCGAACGCACGACATGGCAGACCCATCCTCTAGCGAAGCCTGACGAAAAGTTGCAGCCATCAGGGCTTACAGGCTGCAGCATTGAGATAACACGCTAAAAAAAGCCGCGTACACACGATTTTACCCTATTTTGTACGTTTTTACCCTATATGGTCTGCCGCAAACATTTACTTTTGCGGCAGATTTCTTTTCCTGACTTCGGCGCTGCGTCACCCTTCTCACGTGCGCGCCTGTTCTTGTAATATGTCATCACCCTTGCCACTCTTCTTGAGTATCTCATTGATGTCGAATAGCGGCTCAATCTGCCGATGGCTTAATCGCAGCCCTGACTTGCGCCATGTTGCTGCGCGAGACGGGGAGCGATTCGTGGCAGTGCTTGATGAGCAGCTGGGTGGAGCCGGAATGAGAAGTGATTTGCTCTACCTGGCCAAGATTGACTAAGAAGGCACGGTGGCAGCGGACAATCATCGGATAGTCCTGCAGCTTTTCCTCCATCTGTTTCATCGTGGCACGAAGCATGTCGGTATGCACCTGATCGTTACGCAGATGGCTCACCTTGACGTAGTTGCCCACAGCCTCAATATATAATAGGTGGGAAATCTGGAGCGCGACGGATTCGTTGGTTGTGCCAGAAAGAGTAAGAGCCTCCCCCGACAGACCCTGCAGACCCACCCCCGCCCCCTCCCTCACAGGGAGGGGGCGGGGGTGGGTCTGAAAAGGGTGGGTCTCCTGGGGAAGGGTCTTCAACTTCTCATTCAATTCCCGTATCTCCTCCAATTCCATTGCCAGATACTTGCTGCGGAACTTGAAGCGCCAATAAAGTCCGATGGCGAAGGAGCAGAAGGCGATAATGGCGAAGGTCTCAAGGAAATTGATGGCCGAGAACTGATTACCTGCTACACGGTTGCTCAGCACGAAATGGCGGTAGAGGCAGATGCCTAATGCCACGAGCGGCGTGTTGATAAGCTGGAACCAGAGGTTGCGGCGAATGATGTATTCGGCACCTTTCTTGAACGACCTTGGCATCTTGATGACGTACTTCAAGATGATGTCCGTCATCATGCAGATTGAAAAACCAATCACTCCCAAAGCTACCAGATGTATGTAGGCCTGCCACTGCCACGTATCGAGTCCGAAGGGCTTGAACACGGCCAACGCCACCACCATAAACGTGGTGCTGATGATCCTCGTTGTTATCGTTTCTATTCGTCCTTGTTTCATACAGGGCACAAAAGTACATAATAATTATCAATTTTCAATTATCAATTATCAATTATTTACGCCATTCATCACAAAACCGTGCTGTTTATCCCAGAAATTTGGAGGGATTAACATAATGCCATACCTTTGCAGCAGAATTTTTAAATACGAAAGTTATGAAAGTAAGAACGATTATCGGAATTTTGTTGATTGTGGCCGGTGCATGGAAACTGGCTAACATGTGGGGAATCATTGAGAACGACTGGCTGTGGCGCCAGCCCTGGACGACGTACGTTGCCCCAGCCTTGCTGCTGTATGTGGGCGCTACGACCATCGTCGACAGCTACCGTCGCGACCCTGACCAATGGCTGCAGCGCCCGCTGCCCATTGGCGAAGATGGCAAGCGCGTCTGCTGTTCCGTCCGCTACGGCGGCGACGAGTACGTCTATCACGGCGAGACGTTCCACGGTGCCCGTCTCGACGCCTTCTGCGGCGGCATCCGTATGGACCTGCGCGAGGCCGTCATCACCGAGGATGAGGAGATAGACATCCACACCTTCTGTGGCGGCATCGAGCTCTTCGTGCCCACCCACGTCAACGTCGTCGTAAAAAGTCGCAGCTTCATCGGTGGCGTCGGCAACAGTGCCACACGCAATGCCGACCCGAAAGCTCCCACCCTCCACATCGTTGCCGACAATTTCCTCGGCGGCGTGGAGGTGAAGAATTGAAGAATTGAAAAATTCTTCGCAAGCGAAGCGTCTCCTGACGTCGCCGAGCGGAAGATTGAAAATAAAAAAAACGCAAACTGTGTAGTTTTTAGGTAGCACCTTGCGTCTAACGAATAAAATGTTAAACAATAAACATATTAAGACAATGATTAGAAAACTGTTTTTCGCCGCAGCCATGGCTCTTATTAACTTGGCTAGCACGGCACAGAATCTGACAGTCAACATGGACCCGAGTGTAAAACCTGGTGATAACTTCTGGCAGTACGCCGTAGGCGGATGGCTGAAGGCGAACCCGCTGGACGCTCAGCACCCTGAGAACGGGGCGTTTGTCGATTTGTACGAACTGAACAATGACCGCATCAACAAGCTCGTCATGGCATACGCCGAGAAAAAGAATCTGCCACAGGGTTCTGACGGACAGAAGATAGGTGCGCTTTACCGCCTCTATATGGACAGCGTCGGTCGTAACAAGATGGGCTACGAGCCGATTATGCCTTACCTGAAGCAGGTGCGCGAGGTGCAGACCCGCGACGAGGCGCTGCGACTGATGTACGCCCTCGATGCCAAGGGCTTTAATACTGCTCCCTTCGGCCTCAGTCTGAGTCTGAATCCGTTTAACTCTGCGGAATATATGATGCACGCCGGACATGGCGGTGCCTCGCTGCCCAAGGAGTACTACGATCAGCCCAACGAGCAACAGCAGGCCACCGTCGCCGCCGTCAAGAGCCTGAATAAGGACTATCTGAAGATGGTGGGCTACAGCGATGCCGCCGCCGAGCAGAAGATGCAGGCCGAGTGGGCCATAGAATATAAAATAGGTATGAAGACACTCGACCAGGTGGCACGTCGCGACCCGATGGCCACGAACCATCTGATGCCGTGGGAGCAGCTGATCACTGACTTCAAGGGCATCAATTGGGCAGCTTATCGCGATGCAATGGGCTTGCCGAAGGACATCGACGTGGTGAACGTCGGTCAGCTCGACGCGCTGCACGAGGTAGAGAAAATGCTGGCTGAGACGAGCGTCGAGGACTTGAAGTCGTACATGGAGTTGCACGTCATTCAGGCCTACGCCAGCTTCCTCAGCGATGCCTTCATCGACCGCGCCTTTGAGGCCAACAAAGTCATCACCGGCGTGCAGGAGCAACAGCCCCGCTGGAAGCGTGCCGTCGCCACCATCAGCGAAAGTCTGGGCGAGACCATCGGCAAGCTCTACGTCAAGGACTACTTCCCTGAGACCAGCAAGCAGCGCGTCTACCGTCTGGTGAAGGACCTGCAGCAGGCCTTCGAGGACCGTCTGAAGGAGAATACTTGGATGAGCGACTCGACCAAGGCCAAGGCGCTGGAGAAACTCCACGCCATGCACATCAACGTGGGCTATCCCGACAAGTGGCAGGACATGGAGAAGTTCATTGATATCCGCGAGACGGAGAACCTCGTCGAGAACTTCATCCGCATCAATCAGGAGGCTCGTCAGGCCCAATTGCGCAAATACTGGCACCAGCCCGTCGATAAGACCATGATGCCCTGCTCGCCGCAGACGGTCAACGCCTTCTATCACCCACTCTTCAATAGTATCAACTTCCCCGCCGCCATCCTGCAGCCCCCGTTCTTCGATCCCGAGGCTGACTACGTCTCGAACTACGGTGCCATCGGTGCTGTCATCGGCCACGAGATGACCCACGGCTTCGACGACCAGGGCTGTCAGTTCGACAAGGACGGCAATCTGGCCAACTGGTGGACGGCTGACGACAAAACCCGTTACGACGAGCGTACCAAGGTGATTGCCGACTGGTTCTCGGAGCAGGAGGCCGTACCCGGACTGAAGGTGAACGGTCAGAAAACCCTTGGCGAGAACGTCAGCGACAACGGTGGCCTGAAGATTGCCTATCGTGCCGTTGAGAACCGCATGAAGCAGGAGCCTCTCGGCACCGTCGACGGCTTCACTCCCGCCCAGCGCTTCTACTTGGCCTACGCCCGCGTCTGGGCCTGCAACAGCACCCCTGAGTACACCGCCATGCTGGTCAACAGCGACGTTCACTCACCCGCCCGTCTGCGTGTGATGGCAGCCCTGCCGATGATCGACACCTGGTACGAGGCCTTCGGCATCAAGTCTGATGCCAAGATGTTCCTTTCCAAGGAGAAGCGAGCCTTAGTGTGGTAAACGGCTGATTTCTTGGATTATACGGATTAGGAGTCCCAAGCGGGGCTCCTTTTTTTTATGTGTGAAGCAGCACCGTTCTCCCCTCGCTTTTTTAAGATTTGTTGTTTTTCCTTGGTCATTTCAAAAAAAAGTATTATCTTTGCGACCGTCAAAACTCAGAATATGATAGGAAGAATAATCATCTGCTGCCTGCTATGCTCCTTGAATTCAGCAGCACAAGAAACGACAGACAGCGTAAGTACAAAGGAAGATAAGCCGAGCTTGATGGTGCGGCTTCATCAGTTACAGCAATACTTAGACGATAAAGCCAAGGCGAAGGTGGACCCGCACTACATCGAAGTGCCCGAGAAACCCTGGAGGGTGATACTCCGCTATAAAGAGAACGTGGTAGATGTGGACTACAGCCAAAGTCTCGACTTGCCCCAAACCAACGAGCATTCAGACTGGAATCTGTGCTTTGAGCCGCCCGTGGCTTCTTCCGTCGGTTTCTGGGTGGGCTATCGTGGTACGGGGTTCTCCTATTCCAAGTCGCTCACCAAGAACGCAGGCCGCTATTACTCTCTCAGCTCGACAGGAGCCAAATACGGCTTCAACTTCCGACTGAGACGCTTCAACACAAGTGATGCCGAGTTAAGTTCGACAGACTACGAAAACGGGCAGCCTACCGGCGTGCCGTATGACACCGTCGTCAGCATGCCGTCGCCTGTATGGATACGTTCCGTCTATATCAACGGATACTACGTGTTCAACGGGCGCCGCTACTCACAGGCTGCTGCCTACAACCAGTCGGTCATCCAGCGTCGCTCGGCGGGCTCTCTCTTGTTGGGAGCCACATGGTATCAGTCGTCATTCGACTATGACGACATCCAAAACGCCGTCTATATGATTATCGGCCACGGCATCTACCGCGCCAAAGTACACCAGGCCAACCTCGGTATCGGCTACGGCTACAACTGGGTACCGCTGCGCGGACTTGTCGTCAACGCGATGGCCATGCCTACCATCAGCGTCTATAACCGTGTGAAAACCTACAAATACGAAACCAACTACGACCTGTCTCCTAAAGATCCCGTCGACGACTACGGAAACTGGGACCCGGAGACGAGAAAGTGGGCCAACGGGAAGACACACAAACCCCTTTTGATGGCCGCCGAGAAGAAAGTGGCCTCTCAGTTTGACTACTGGGAAATAGATCCGGAGGTTGACTACAGCATGCTCCGCTTCAACCTTGACCTGCGGCTCGGCATTGCCTACAACTGGAGCAACTACTTCTTTGGTATCCAGGCGCAGTTTAACAATTTCAACTATAAGACTGATGAATGCAAAGTCAACATCTACGACGCCTACGCCCGCGTCTCGTTTGGTGTGAGATTGTAAGATAACGCGTTCTGCCTCTACTAAACCCCTACTAATCATCTGCTAACTGCCTACTGATGGTCTCCTTGCCTTGATAAGCGGAGAAGCCGTAGGCTTATAATATATTCCCTTGTTGGGAACGTGATGTTCCCAAGCTGGGAACGTTTTATTCCCAAGTTGGGAATGCTTCTTCTACCATAAGGAAATCCTGAGCTTATAACCCTCTTCAATACAATATCGCACCTTCCTTTCATTTTGTAGATGATTAGTAGAGGCAAGGTAGAAGCAAAGTAGAGGGGAAGTAGAGGTAAAGTAGACGGAAAGTAGAGGCAAAATTTTGTATAAACCGCTTGTAAACAGTAGTATACGTATATTTAAGTAGAGGCAAGTTAGGAATTCTATGGTAGTTTATCAAACCAACGGTCCTCGACCAGCATCATCCTCTGCAAGAATGCCGACAAAGACAGGAACGCACGTTTATGGACACGATATGATGGGAATAGGCAGTCCGTGTCTGTCCTAAATTCCGTCCGTAAAGTCCGATGCCTAAAAATCCCGCTGCCACGGGCAGCTCTGACATCCAAATAAAATGGACTTCAACTGAAAACAAGTTTTCGTCGAAGTCCATTTATTCGTATGTGATCCCGCAGGGATTCAAACCCTGGACCTTCAGAACCGGAATCTGACGCTCTATTCAGCTAAGCTACGGGACCTGGTATGCTTTGAAAGCGGGTGCAAAGGTACTACATTTAATTGAGAATTGAGAAACGAGAATTGAGAATTATGATTTCTTAACCATGTATGAACTGGCACAAATAGTTAGCGAAAATCAAGAATAAGTGACGTTTTGCAAAAATATTTCGTTATTTTGTTTGCAATTTAATATTTAATAGTTACCTTTGCACGCAAAATTGAAACGAAACGAAATGAGCAAATTAATTAAACCCATAAACTATGAGCGTCTGATTGACACGAAACAGACGGAACAGGGTATCAAACTGATTAAGGAATTCTTCCAGCAGAACTTGTCGACGGAGTTGCGTTTGCGCCGTGTGACGGCTCCGCTTTTTGTGTTGCAGGGCTTAGGTATTAACGACGACCTGAACGGCGTGGAACGCGCCGTGACGTTCCCTATCAAGGATTTGGGCGAAGCCCGTGCTGAGGTGGTTCATTCGCTGGCCAAGTGGAAGCGCTTGTCGTTAGCAGAGTATGGGATTGAGCCTGGTTATGGTATTTATACGGACATGAACGCCATCCGTGCTGACGAGGAGTTGGACAATCTTCACTCGCTGTATGTTGACCAGTGGGACTGGGAGGCGGTCATCCGTAAGGAGGATCGTACGCTGGCGTTCCTGAAAAACGTTGTGGAGCGTATCTACGCGGCCATCCGTAGGACGGAGTATCTGACGTGTGAGACCTACCCGCAGCTAAAGGCTTTCCTGCCGGAGAAAATCAAGTTTATTCATGCCGAGGAGTTGCTGAAGATGTATCCCGACAAGACGCCGAAGGAGCGCGAGGATGCTATCTGCGAGGCCTACGGTGCTGTATTTATAATAGGTATAGGTGGCGAGCTGGCCAACGGCGAGAAACACGACGGCCGTGCGCCTGACTATGACGATTGGTCGACGGTGGCCGAGGATGGCCGTAAGGGTCTGAACGGCGATATCCTGATATGGTATCCCGTGCTGGGTCGTTCGTTCGAACTGTCGTCTATGGGAATCCGTGTAGACAAGGAGTCGTTGCTGCGCCAGTTGAAGCTGGAACATAAGGAAGAGCGCCAGCAGCTTTATTTCCACCAGCAGTTGCTGAACGATAAGCTGCCGCTCTCGATAGGTGGCGGTATCGGTCAGAGCCGTCTCTGTATGGTGTTGCTGCACAAGGCTCATATCGGCGAGATTCAGGCATCGATATGGCCTGACGATATGCGCCAGGAGTGTAAGGAGTTGGGTATGCCGCTGATTTGATTGAAAATTGAAGATGCCACCTGCGTTTACGGCGAGTAAACGTTAAAAGGTGAAAAATATGGAGTGGAAAGCGTGGCTTTTCACTCCTTTTTGTTATCTTTGCAACTTCAATAGCTATTGAATATGGAAGAATATATTGTCTCAGCACGAAAATACAGGCCGATGTCGTTCGACACGGTGGTGGGACAGGCTGCTCTGACGACGACGCTGAAGAACGCCGTCAAGTCGGGCAAGCTGGCCCATGCCTACCTGTTCTGCGGCCCACGTGGTGTAGGTAAGACGACCTGTGCCCGTATCTTTGCGAAGGCCATCAACTGCCAGAACCCGACGGCTGACGGTGAGGCTTGCAACGAGTGTGAGTCGTGCCAGTCGTTCAACGAACAGCGGTCGCTGAATATCTTTGAGTTGGATGCTGCGTCGAACAACTCGGTGGAGCACATCAAGACGCTGATGGAGCAGACGCGCATCCCGCCGCAGTTAGGCAAGTACAAGGTCTTTATCATCGACGAGGTCCACATGCTGTCGACGGCTGCTTTTAACGCCTTCCTGAAGACACTGGAGGAGCCGCCCGCACATGTCATCTTCATCTTGGCAACAACGGAGAAGCACAAGATTCTGCCGACCATCCTGAGCCGTTGTCAGATATACGACTTTGAGCGGATGACGGTGCAGAATACCGTTGCTCACTTGAAGCATGTGGCCGAGAAGGAGGGTATACAGTATGAGGAAGAGGCGCTGGCCGTCATTGCCGAGAAGGCCGATGGCGGTATGCGCGACGCCCTCTCCATCTTCGACCAGGCCGCTTCGTTCTGTCAGGGCAACATCACCTATCAGAAGGTGATAGAAGACCTGAACGTGCTCGACTCAGAGTATTACTTCCGGCTGGTAGACTATGCGTTGGCGAATAAGGCCAGCGAGGCGATGGTGCTGCTGAACGATGTCATCAACAAAGGCTTCGACGGCGGTCTGCTCATTCAGGGACTGGCCAAGCACGTCAGGAACGTGCTGATGGCCAAAGACCCGCAGACGCTGCCTCTGCTTGAGGTGAGCGACCAGCAGCGTCAGCGCTATCAGCAGCAGGCTCAGCAGTGCCCGACACCTTTCTTATATAAGGCGTTGCAGCTGATGAACCAGTGCGACATCAACTATCGGCAGTCCAGCAACAAACGGTTGTTGGTGGAGCTGACCCTGATAGAGCTGGCCCAGATCACCCAGCCCGAGGAGGGGCCTGCCAGTGGGCGTAAGCCCAGAAGACTGAAATCCCTGTTTAAGCAACTGATGCAGCAGACGCAGCCCCGGAAAGCGGCCCCGCAGGTAGCCGCGGCAGCGCCTAAGCCTCAGACAGAAGAACGGAGTGCTCAGAGCACCCAGGGTGTTCAGAGCACTCAGAACGTTCAGAAAGTTCCTGCCAGTCAGCCTAAGTTGAAGGTGTCGTCGTTGGGCACCTCGTGGAACAATCTCCGTAAGGCGGGAAAGATGAATATCTTGCCGGGTACACCAGGTATTGAGGCCGTCAATCGTCATCAGGAGGATGTGCCGTTTACGCAGGAAGACCTGGAGCTTCAGTGGTTGGCGATGTGCAACCGTATGCCTCAGCAGTTGGTGGGCATTGCTACGCGTATGAAGAATATGAACCCTGTTATCGTTGAACTGCCCAAGATAGAGGTTGTGGTGGGCAACGAGCTGGTAAAGGATGAGATGGAGAAAATCCGCGGCAGCATCTTGAACACGCTGAAGCGCGATCTGCATAATAGCACCATTGAACTGATTATCAGCGTTGACGAGCACCACGAAGAAGTGAAGATACTGACCCGTCTTGAGCAGTTCGAGGAAATGAGCAGGATGAACCCCTCTATTGAAAAGCTGCGTGAAGCATTTAATTTGGAATTGGCATAGTAAAAAGAAAGAAGAATGAAAGTCATCAAGAACTTTATGGCTATAGTGGGCAAGGTGTGGCACCTGCCTTTCGTGAAATACGGCGTGATAACGATCGTCGGTGTCGTGTTGGTGGGCTTTGTCGGCCAGAACAGTATGCTGGCCCACATGCGTAATATGCAGTATATCGGTGAGTTGTCGGAAGAGATTGACGAGTATAATGCCCGTGCAAGAGAGGATATGCGTCAGATTCGTGAACTCGACCGCAATCCGAAGGCTTTGGAGCGCATCGCCCGTGAGCGTTATTTCATGAAGCATGACGATGAGGACATCTTTATGCTGAGCGACGACGAACGTGAATCATCATCAGTGACAGTAGAGAATGAAGCAACTGAATAACTGGCAGAACGCCATCTTCCTCACCGGCGCTTTGCTGATGGTCGTCGGGGCGGGCGCCAGTCTGCCCGGCTGGTCGGCGGCTCCCTATCTGTTTGCCTTGGGCGCTTTGGGCTTTACGTCGATGCAGATGCTTCAGCGTTATGAGGGTCAGAACTTCGTCATCCGTCGTCTGCGTCGCATCATGCTGCTCAGCGACGTGCTGTTCTTAGTGTCGGCCCTGCTGATGTTTGCCAGTCAGGGTAATGCCTTGCACCTGTCTCATATTACCTATCTGCAGTATGTGTACAACAAGTGGGTGGTGACGTTGCTCATTGCAGCCATTTTGCAGCTGTATACAACCCACAGAATCAGTCATGAGTTGGAAAAAGAGGTCAAAAAACTATAAAAGTTTGCGCAAATGTTTTAAATTGCGCAAATTTTTTTTCGTACGTCAATATAAGGTTGTACATTTGCAGCTGAATGAAATTGCAGTTTTATGAATAAAATCATCTATGGTCTGGTCATTGCCTGTTCGTTGGTATCCTGTGCGGAAAGTTTTTCTGTACACGGAGCCTCTTCAGTCTCTGCCCTTGATGGAAGCAAACTCTATCTGAAGACCATCAAGAATAATGAAGTTAAGAGTATCGACTCCTGTGAGGTGGTTCACGGGCAGTTCCGTTTTGCCGGACTGCTTGACACCATACGTATGGCCAACCTCTTCATGGATGATGAGAGCATCATGCCCGTTGTGTTGGAGCAGGGTGAAATCAATATCAGGATTGACAATGCTTCGCAAACCGTCAGCGGTACGCCCCTCAACGATAAGCTGTATGATTTCATCGACTTCCACAATCAGCTTGACAACCAGATGGAAGAGCTGTCGCACAAGCAGAGTCAGATGCTTTTAGAGGGCATCGACGAGGAGACTATCAACCGTCAGCTCACTATTGAGGCCTCAGAGATAGCCCGTCGCGAGGATAGCCTGGTGACCAACTTCATCATCGAGAACTTCGACAATGTGCTTGGCCCCGGTGTCTTTATGATTATGACTGGCAGTTACCGCTATCCGATACTCACGCCCCAGATAGAGGACATCATGAGCAAGGCGACGGATAAGTTCAAGAACGATCCCTATGTGAAGGACTACTATCAGGTGGCTACTGAGAACCAGGCCCGTCAGAATGGCTTGCATGAGGTGGAGCCTCAGCCTCAGCCTAAAGCCCCGTTGACCACCGCGCCTTTGACTACCGCGCCGTTAACCAATGCGCCGCTGACCAATGAGAACACTGATTGAAGGCGGCACGATTGTCAATGAAGGAAGAACGTTCGACGGCTCCATCGTCGTCGACGACAAAAACATCTTATCAATAACAGAAGGCTTTACACGTCCCGATGTGGCTGTCGATGAAACGATAGACGCTTCGGGATGCTTCATATTGCCGGGCATCATCGACGACCACGTCCACTTCCGTGAGCCGGGACTGACCGACAAGGCCGACATCGACAGCGAGAGCCGTGCCGCTGCCGCCGGAGGTGTCACCACCTATTTTGATATGCCCAACTGCGTGCCTCAGACAACGACCTTGGAGGCTTTGGAGGACAAGTTCCGTTTGGCGGCAGAGAAGAGTCATGTGAACTATAGCTTCTTCTTCGGTGCCACCAACGACAATAGCGACCTCTTCGCATGCCTTGACCGTAGCCGCATTCCCGGCATCAAGCTCTTTATGGGGTCGTCGACGGGCAACATGCTCGTCGACCGTCGTGAAGCCCTTGACCGCATCTTTGCTACTGCCGGCCTGCCCATTATGGCCCATTGCGAGGACACGGCCATCATCAACCGTAATATGGCGGCGGCCAAGCAGCGCTATGGCGACGATCCTGACGTCAGGCATCATCCTGAGATACGTAGTGAGGAAGCCTGCTATGAGAGTACGCGCTTGGCTGTGGAACTGGCCCGTAAGCATCATGCCCGTCTGCATGTGGCCCATCTGACGACGGCGCGAGAGTTGGAGCTGTTTGGAGAGAGGAGGAATGAAAGAGGAGAGAGGAGAGAGGAGAGAGGAAAGAGGAGAGAGATTACTGCTGAGGCTACTGTAAGCCACCTTTATTTCTCTGACCGCGACTATGCCCAGCTCGGCACGCGCATCAAGTGTAACCCCGCCATCAAGACCGAAGCCGACCGCGAAGCCTTGCAACAGGCGTTGAACGACGGTCGCATCACGGTGATAGGCACCGATCACGCTCCCCATCTTCTTTCACAGAAAGAGGGCGGTTGCGCCCGTGCTGTCAGTGGCATGCCGATGATTCAGTTCTCGTTAGTGACGATGCTCGAACTTGTAGACCGTGGCGTACTGTCTATCGAGCGGCTGGTCGAGCTGATGTGTCACAATCCGGCCCGACTGTTTGGCGTCTGCCAGCGAGGTTTCCTGCGTTCTGGCTATCGTGCCGATTTGGTGATGGTGCGTCCCGACCGCGCTTGGACATTGACGAAGGACAGGATTCTGAGCAAGTGTGGCTGGAGCCCGATGGAGGGACATACCTTCATGTGGCAGGTGGAGCGTACCATCTGCAACGGCCATACCGTTTATCATCAGCGCCGTGTTGACGATAGCTATATTGGCGAACCCGTAAACTTTGAACACTAAACGTTGAAGATTGACTATACCATAACCGACGTAGCCCCCTATATCAACTGGATATACTTCTTCCATGCTTGGGGTAGCAGCCGTATGCCGCAGCAGGGTAGGGCGGAGCTGCAGGCGGAGGCCGAGGAGCGTCTGCGTCGTTATGCCGACCGCTACCGCGCCCATGCCGTTTTCGAGCTCTTCGATGCTTACAGCGATGATGACGATATTGTGGTTCGAGGTACGAGGTGCGATGAGCGAGGTACGAGGTGCAATGAGCGAGATACGAGGTGCGAGGTGCGATGTACGAGAATACCTTGTCTGCGTCAACAACAGCAAGGCAGCGAGTTCCTGTGCTTGGCCGACTTCGTCGGTAAGCAAGACAAAATAGGCGTCTTCGCCACAACCGTCGACCACGGGTTTGAAACCGACTTCGACGGCGACCCGTATGAGCGGATGATGATGCAGCTGATAGCCGACCGGCTGGCTGAAGCTACGGCCGAACGCCTGCATGAGGAGGTGCGGAAGCGCTATTGGGGCTATGCGCCCGACGAGCAGCTTTCCTTCAGCGAGATGCAGCAAGAACGGTGGCAGGGCATACGTCCTGCCGTGGGCTATCCCTCGCTGCCTGACACGAGTCTGAACTTTGTCATCGACCAACTCCTCAACCTGCATCAGATAGGTATCCGTCTGACGGAGAGTGGGGCTATGAAGCCCCACGCCAGTGTCAGCGGACTGATGCTGGCTCATCCGGAGGCCCGCTACTTCAGCATCGGCAAGATTGGCGAAGACCAACTGGCCGACTATGCACGACGTCGTGGCGTGCCCGTGGAGCTGATGCGTAAATTCTTAGGAGGAAACTTATGAGTGAGAGCTTGCTGATGATACTCTTGGAGCCCGACACCTACCTGTGGCTGTCTGCGTTGGCATTGGTCGTATTGACGCTGCCTTTGCTCGTCTTTTGGCGCCGTATGCGTCGGCGTCGGTGGCTGCGCTGTTGTCTGTTGCTGGCGCTTCTGTGTTTCTGGTATGTCCTACTGTATGGCGCTTTCGTGGGCGTCCGCCATTTGGACGTCCGTCAGGTGGAGTTTGCGTCGAAAGATCTGCCGGCAGCCTTCGATGGCTACCGCATCGTACAGTTCAGCGACGCTCACGTACACTCGTTCGACGGTTGGCGTCGCCCTTTGCTGAGCCGGGCCATCGACAGTATCAACGCCCAAGGAGCCGACCTGATTGTCTTTACTGGCGACTTGCAAAACAAGCAACCCTCGGAAATCGCTCCCTACCTCTCGGAACTGGCCCGTCTCAAGGCTAAGGACGGCGTGCTTTCCGTGTTGGGCAATCACGACTATCCGATGTATATTGATGCCGACCCGTATCAGCAGGCCTTGAACCTTGAGGCGGTCGTCTCGCAGGAGTCGAAAGCCGGTTGGAACGTGCTGCTCAATGGTCGTCGCACTATCCGCCGCGGTAATGACTGTATTTACGTGGCTGGTATGGAGAACGACGGCGAGGGCCGTTTCCCGCAGTTGGGCAGTATCAACGAGGCACTCCACAGCCTGACCCGTCAGACGTTTGTCGTTATGCTTGAACACGACCCTACGTCGTGGCGCCGAAAGATTCTGCCCCACAGCCATTGTCAGCTTACCCTGAGCGGCCACACCCACGGCGGGCAGTTCTCGCTGTTGGGACTGTCGCCCGCCGCTTTCAACTATCATGAATATGCTGGTATGTATTATGCGGGCGACCGCGCCATCAATGTCTCTTCAGGACTGAGTGGTGTCGTTCCCTTCCGTTTCGGCGTTAATCCCGAAATTGTTGTCATCACACTGAGAAGATTGAAGATTGAGAATTGAAGATTGAAGATTGAAAATTAAAAATTATGAAATACTTGTATCGTGTTTATCAGCTTTTGGTTGGCGTGCCCGTCGTCATCTTGATCACCATCGTTACTGCCATTGAGATTGGTGTGGGCTGTGCTATAGGCAATGGCCACTTCTGGAGTTACTATCCTGGTCGTTGGTGGGCAAAGGTCATTCTCCGCACCCTTCTTATCCCCGTGACCGTCGAGGGGCGCGAAAATTTGGAGAAGAACCAGTCGTATGTCTTCGTGGCCAACCATCAGGGCGCCTTCGATATCTTCCTCATCTATGGTTTCCTGGGTCGCAATTTCAAGTGGATGATGAAGCACCAGATTCAGAAGATTCCCTTTGTGGGCTATGCCTGCCGCAAGTCTCACCAGATTATGGTCGACAAGCGAGGCGTCAGCAAGATCAAGAAAACCTACGACGACGCCCGCCGCATCTTGGAGCAGGGCTACTCCGTCACCGTCTTCCCCGAGGGTGCCCGTTCGTTCACCGGCCATATGGGCGTCTTCCGTAAGGGTGCCTTCGCGCTGGCCGACGAGCTGCAGCTGCCCGTTGTGCCGCTCACCATCAACGGCTCGTTCAACATCCTGCCCCGAATGCGCGACTGGCATTTCATCTTGTGGCATCCCCTGCGCCTCACCATCCATCAGCCTATCTACCCGGTAGGGCAGGGACCTGAAAACGTCAACGCCACCATGCGCCAGGCGTATGACAGCGTGATGTCGGGATTGGTGCCCGAATATCAGGGCTTCGTCGAGAACCCCGACCAGTGAATGCTCTCTCGCGCGCACCCGCGCGCGTATACGTGTAGGTTTTCAGTTTGGTGACACCTCTAACACCAACCCTGATTATCAGCAGGTTAGAGAAGGGTTTGCCCGCACCAATGCCCGCACCAGTGCCCACACCAAGTGTCGCACCAACCCTTTTCGCCAATGTAGTTCAAACGCAATATAATGAAATAAACTTTTTGGAAACGAATTTGAATAATTGAAATAATTTTATCCACGAATTTTAATAATAATTATTCGCAGGCGAAGCGTATAACGAGTCTTCAAATCCCCACCATTATAATTATTCAAATTCATGGGCATAATTATAATAATTATTCAAATTCGTTTCAAATATATCATTGTTTATTCGGGTGACTATGTTTCACGCCAAAGTCGGAAACGTACAAGCCGCTCGTGAAAATTTCCCGGCCTCTCGTAAAAAAATATAAGCCTCTCGTAAATGTTTCACGGTCGGTCATGATACCCTGGTGTCACCTCTGGTGCGACTATAGGTGTCACTTAACTCAAAAAAATAGCCACTGATTTTCAGTTAGTTAAGTGCCAGGTGTAAGAGGTGAGGGTATGTTATGTTTTAATCAGGGCTGGTACTACTCGACGATGGGAGGATACTTGCGCGTCCAGCCGTCCCAGCGCAGGCGCATGACGCCGAAGAACGCCTCGCCGAAGATGCCGCCCGACATCTTTGAGGTGCCTTCACGGCGGTTGACGAAGATGACGGGTACCTCCTTGATCTTGAAGCCACACTTGTAAGCCGTGAACTTCATCTCTATCTGGAAGGCGTAGCCCTTGAAGCGAATCTTGTCGAGCTCGATGGTCTTTAGCACGCGGCGACGGTAGCACTTGAAACCGGCGGTGGTGTCGTGAACCTTGAAGCCCGTCACCATACGGACGTATTTCGAGGCGAAGTAGGACATGAGCACACGGCCAATGGGCCAGTTGACGACGTTGACGCCGCTGATGTAGCGCGAGCCGATGGCCACGTCGTAACCCTCGTCGGCGCAGGCGCTGTAGAGTCGCGGCAGGTCGTTGGGGTCGTGGCTGAAGTCGGCGTCCATCTCGAAGATGTAGCCGTAGTCGCGCTCCAGCGCCCATTTGAAACCGGCGATGTAGGCCGTGCCGAGTCCCAGCTTGCCGCTACGTTCCACTAAGAACAGGCGGTCGCCGAACTCGTCGCGCATCAGGCGCTTCACGATGTCGGCTGTCCCGTCGGGTGAACCGTCGTCGATGACTAAGATGTGGAAACACTTCTCCAGACCGAAGACGGCCCGGATGATTTTCTCCATATTCTCCTTCTCGTTGTAGGTCGGAATGATGACAATACTATCGCTTTCGTGCATCGTTTGATGAATTTTGTTGGCAAAGTTACGAAAAAAAAGCGATATGCAATAGGTTATCGAAGTTTTTTTAGTAATTTTGCATCGCTTTAAGCAATGACAATACAGGAATTATGCAAGCAATATGCCAGCAGACCGCAGGTGAAGGCGCTGGCAAAGACGATGGGCAAAACGGGAGAACGCCGTATTGTCCTTGACGGTTTGTCGGGTTCGTCGGCACCGTTAGTGTTTGGCAGTCTGGCCGAAATAGCGCAGGCAACCATTCTCTTTATTCTTCAGGACGCCGAGGAGGCGGGCTATTTCTATCACGACCTGACGCAGCTGATGGGCACCGAGCGCGTGCTCTTCTTCCCGTCGAGCTATCGGCGGTCGGTGAAGTATGCCCAGCGCGACGCAGCCAACGAGATACTGCGTACGGAGGCATTGTCACAAATGAGAAATGACCATTCCTCATTATATATAGTCAGTTATCCCGAGGCTGTGGCCGAGATGGTGGTGACGAAGAAACGGCTCGACAGCCGCACCCTGACGCTCCGGATGGGGCAGACCATCAGCACCGCTACCATCGAACAGACGCTGCAGGACTTCGGCTTCCGCGAGGTCGATTACGTCTACGAGCCGGGGCAGTATGCCCTGCGCGGTTCTATTCTCGACGTATACAGCTTCAGCAGCGAGTTCCCCTTCCGCATCGATTTCTTCGGCGACGAGATAGACAGCGTCCGCACGTTTGAGGTGGAGGATCAGCTGTCGAAGAGTCGTCGTGAGCAGGTGGATATCGTGCCCGAGTTGGCTGGTGAGACCGAGGACAAAGAGTCGCTACTCAAGTTCCTGCCAGAGCAGACGTTGCTGGCCTTCAAGGACTACGCCTACGTGGCCGATGCCGTCGACCGCACGTATCAGGAGGGTTTTTCGCGGCAGGCCGTCACCGAGCGTATGGAAGCTGCGACCACCGAGATGGAGCAGCACGAAATAGAACAGCAGCTGCGCCGCGAGTGCCAGCTGATAACGGGTGCCCAATTCCGCGACGAGGCCGAACGTTTCCGCCATATATTCCTTTCTGGAAAGCAAATGAGAAATGAGGCTGCGCAACATTTCTCATTCAACACCAAGCCTCAGCCTCTGTTCCACAAGAATTTCGACCTGCTTTCGCAGACGTTGGAAGACTATATCCTACAGGGCTTCCAGCTCTTTATCCTCGCCGACAGTCAGAAACAGCAGGAGCGATTGAAAGATATTTTAAGTGAAAAGAGAGTTTCATTCATCCCCGTCGACAAGACGTTACACGAAGGATTTATTGATGTCGATGCCCGTGCCTGCTTCTTTACCGACCATCAGATTTTCGACCGCTTCCATAAGTACAACCTGAAGAGCGACAAAGCACGTACGGGTAAGATGGCGCTGACGCTGAAGGAGATACAGCAGTTTGAGATGGGCGACTACGTCGTCCACGTCGATCACGGCGTAGGCAAGTTCGGCGGACTGGTGCGTATGCCTCAGGGCGATGGCTACCAGGAGATGATCAAGATTACCTACCAGCGCGGCGATGCCATCTACGTCTCCATCCACTCGCTGTATAAGGTGTCGAAATACAAGTCGCAGGACGGCGGCGAGGCGCCCCGTCTGTCGACGTTGGGTACCGGCCAATGGGAGCGCCTGAAGGAGCGTACCAAGAAGCATATCAAGGACATTGCGCGCGACCTTATCAAGCTCTATGCCCGTCGCCGTCGCGAAAAGGGATTCGCCTTCAGTCACGACAGTTACCTGCAGCACGAGCTTGAGGCTTCGTTCCTCTACGAGGACACCCCTGACCAGCTGAAGGCTACGCAGGACGTGAAGGCCGATATGGAGAAGGCCCAGCCCATGGACCGCCTGGTCTGTGGCGATGTGGGCTTCGGCAAGACCGAGGTGGCCGTGCGTGCTGCCTTCAAGGCCGCCTGCGACGGCAAGCAGGTGGCGGTGATGGTGCCCACGACGGTATTGGCCTACCAGCATTTCCGCACGTTTCAGGGACGACTGAAGGATATGCCCGTGCGTGTAGACTATCTGACGCGTGCCCGTAGTGCCAAGCAGACAACGGCCTTGCTGAAGGACTTAGAGGCTGGCAAGATAGATATTATAATAGGTACGCATAAGCTTATCGGCAAGACGGTGAAGTTCAAGGACTTGGGACTGCTTATCATCGACGAGGAACAGAAGTTCGGCGTCAGCACCAAGGAGAAGCTGCGCCAGATGAAGTCGAACGTCGACACGCTGACGATGTCGGCAACGCCCATCCCGCGAACGCTGCAGTTCTCGCTCGTCGGCGCCCGCGACCTCAGCGTCATCCAGACGCCGCCGCCCAACCGATACCCCATACAGACGGAGATACACACCTTCGGTGCCGAGATTATTGCCGACGCCATCAACTTCGAGATGTCGCGCAACGGCCAGATGTACTTCGTCAACAACCGCATCAACCAGTTGCAGGAGATAGCCGACTTGATACATAAGTACGTGCCCGACGCCCGTGTGGCCATCGGTCACGGACAGATGAAGCCCGAAGAGCTCGAACGGATCATCCTCGACTTCTCAAACTACGACTACGACGTGCTGCTCTCTACCACCATCGTTGAGAACGGCATCGACATACCCAATGCCAACACCATCATCATCAATGGTGCCCACTACTTCGGACTCTCCGACCTCCACCAGATGCGTGGCCGTGTGGGGCGCGGCAACCGCAAGGCTTTCTGTTACCTCCTGGCGCCCCCGCTGGCAGCCCTGCCTACCGACAGTCGCCGCCGCTTAGAGGCTTTGGAGAACTTCAGCGACCTCGGCTCAGGCATCAACATCGCCATGCAAGACCTCGACATTCGCGGTGCCGGCAACCTGCTCGGTGCCGAGCAGAGCGGCTTCATCAGCGACCTCGGCTACGAGACCTACCAGAAGATTCTGAACGAGGCGATGGCGGAACTGAGGAATGAAGAACCCACTCCCAGCACCTCCCTCAGGGAGGGGAGTGAATACCCCGCAAAATCAGGTGCTCAAAGTAATTACGCCCCTCCCTACAGGGAGGGGATGGGGGTGGGTCTCTTCGTCTCCGACTGCACCCTCGAGAGCGACCTCGAGATGTATTTCCCCGACCAGTACGTGCCCAGCGACTCCGAGCGTATGCTGCTTTACCGCGAGCTCGACAACCTGCGCAACGACCAGGAGGTGGAGGCCTACCGCCAGCGACTTCAGGACCGCTTCGGCGCTATCCCCGACGTGGCCGAAGAACTGATACGCGTGGTGTCGCTACGTCGCTACGGCAAGCAGCTTGGCTGCGAGAAAATCATGCTGAAGCAGGGTCGGATGTTCCTCTATTTCGTCTCCAACCCTGACAGTCCCTACTACCAGAGCGATGCTTTCGGCCATGTGCTCGACTACGTCACCACCAACGTCCGCCGTTGTAACTTGAGAGAACAAAACGGTAGGCGCTCGATGGTTATCACCGATGTGCCTACCGTAGAGGAAGCTGTCAGCGTATTACGCACCATTGCCCCGTAGTCGTGGGGCTGACGGCACTTAACGGCTACCAGCCCAGTTGAAACCGATGGTGACAAAGGCGGTATAGTTCGTCCAACGATTATTGTATTTCTCGTGTTCTATGAGACCTAAGTCAAAGCCAGTGTTGGCGTAAAGCCGGCCAAAATTGAAACCTAAGCCGACGCGTACTGCCGCCTCGAAGTTTTCTGTCGTTCCTAAATAGCCGGCTATGCCACCAGCGAATGGCTGAAGAAACAGGTTGGGGGCTAAGTTAATGTGATAACTCACCAGCAAAGGCACGTAACCCATGTGGTCTTCGTCCTCTCCATCCCAATCAATCTGACCTTTGTTCATATAGTACAAGCCGGTCTCAAGAAAGAGAGGTATGGGAGCAACCTGAAAATCTACACCGATACCGCCATGAGGGAAACCAATAGACGACACGTCACCAGTGCTCTGAGAATAACCACCACGGATTCCCATGTGGAAACGGTCTGGTACGCGGTTGTTCTCTTTCTTCTTGAACTGTGCGTTCACGTTCAGCGAAACAGTCAGCATCATGACTGCCACAATCAATAATCGGATAGCTTCTTTCATAATTTTCCGTTTTTGAATTGGTTAATACTAATAGATGGCGCAAATATACGACTTTCCCGTGACAAATCCAAATAATATCCGAATTATTTTGACTTTGGCGGTTAAATAATCGCAGGAAACAAAATGATTCGTGGCGTGCCGTTAAAACAAAAAAACACTCACCCCAATGCTTGCCCTGTGCTTATGGGCGTTTCGAAGCATTGGGGTGGGTGTTGGTAAGGATTTACTTTGTCACGACCTTTTTGCCGTTGACGATGTAGATGCCTGAGGGCAGCTCGTCGAGCGATGTAGCCGACATACGCATACCGTTGAGGTTGTAGATGCCATTCGAGGTGTCAACGGCCTTGTCGGTCTCAACACCCTGGATGCCAGTAACCTCGGGCTCACCACCATTCAGGCCACGCACGAAGCCGGCGTAGACGTGCTTGCGGTAGTAGTTCAGGTCCCAGATACCTACCGGTGTGTTGGCACGCCATCCGCTGTTCTCTGGCGAGTCGGTCGTACACCACTGGCAGATGCCCCATTGCTGTGCGGGCGGTATGATGGTGAGATACTGCTTGATGATCCACTCATAGAAATCAGCCATCTTCTTGTGCTGTGCCTCAGTCATGCTGTTCGTGGGGACGCTTTTGCCGCTGGCATTGTTGTAGCCCATGTCCAGCTCGCTGACGCGCACCAGCTTGCCCGACTTCGCCATGAGCTTGAACATACCCGTGATGGCATTCTTCAGAGCGTTTTGGCTTCCGCTGTTCTCGTTGTAAGAGATGTGCATCTGTGTGCCGATACCGTCAATCTTGGTCACATCGTCGGCCTCCCATTTCTTAATCCAGTTGACGAGCGACCAGAGTTTATTACTGGCAGTGATGCCGTCCTTGTACTTCAGGTCCCAGGTGCCCTCCAGGTTGTAGTCGTTGATAAAGAGCTTTATGTCGGCAGGCCCGTACTTACGTGCCAGACGGCAAGCCTGACGGACGTACTCCAGTGAACCCATATAGTCCTGCCAGTAGAATGCGTCGCCGCCGACGTCCCAGGTGGCATCGGGGGCGCCATCGGGGTTGTAATCTTTCGAGTGCTGCAACAGGTAGTTGCCCTGGCCGTCGTTGCCGCCTCCGGAGATGGCCTCGTTCACGAGGTCCCAGGCCTTGACCTTACCACCGCAGGCGTTCATCATGCCTTTTATCCACTTGTCCATTGCATAGACCAGTGTGTCGTGCATTTCCTGTGCTGTCTGGGGAACGAGAGGACGCGTGTTGCCCTCTATCTTGATGGACTTAATGTAAACGTCGCCGACGTAGTTGGGCACCTGGACGAGTAAGAAACTGTTTGCCATCGTAGGCTTGACGTTTACTTCTACGTCTTTCCACTCGTTGGTGAAGTTGGCACTGAAGTTATAGCCGCCGCCCCAGTCGCCGAGCTTGCAGGCCAGCTTGCCCGATTTCGTGCCCTTGACGGTTATCGTCATCTTGTAGCTCTGGCCGGTGGTCAGCAGGATGTTTTCCATAGCCACGAACTGCACCTCATAGGAATACGATTTCGTGGAAGTGACCTTCAGACCGTTGGTGCCGTCAAAGCTGATGCTGAAGCCGAACTTCGTCTTGTCAGCCGTCCACCCCGTGGTCTGCTGTGTGCGGAAGTCCTTGCTGGCAATCACCTGATACACCTCTTCTGCATTGGGGTCAGGCTTGTCGGCCAGCAAACTCAGCAGCCAGCCCTTAGGCTGCTGTGAGTGCCAGGCGAGGGTGTGGCCATAGACGTTGAGGCCTGCGCTGGTAGCAGTGTTGACGTAGTTCTTGACGGTAGTAAAGTTCATGCTGCCATTATTATTGACGCAGCTGGCCATCTTCATGGCGTTGCCGGCAACCGTCTCGTTGAAGTTCTTGTTAATCAGGTTCTTTACCAGCGAGTTGCTCAGATATTCGTTGACGGTAGTGCCCGCACCCAGCTTGAAGTTGGGGTACTTCTCGTGGTCGACGTACTCTTTGAGAGCCTTATAGTTGTCAAGATAACGGTAGGCCTCATTGTTAGGCTTGCCCAACTCGAATTTCTGCTGTGCGACAGCCGTAGCTGACAGGCAGACTAAGAGTAGTAATGAATAAAGCTTTTTCATTCTGTTATATTTTACGTGAGTACTTTTTCTGACAGGAGTACATGAGTACTTTTTCTGACAGGAGTACATGAGTACCTTTTTCTGACAGGAGTACATGAGTACAATTCGGGTTGCAAAGATACGAAAGATTTTTGAAATAATGATTGGAAATGTATTTTGTTCTACTGGTTTTTATTATGAGTTAACATTTAGAGAGCGTTTGGTAACGACTCGGTACTGCATTTCGCAAAAAAACAACCCTGACGAGTGTGCTTTTCAGCATACCCGTCAGGGAACCATATTTCTACTTGCAGGCTTAGAGTCAGTTGCGGAAGACTAAGCCGTCGCCGAAGTCGTCGACGATGATGGGCTTGTCGCGGTCCACCTCGTCGGCCAGCAACTTCTTTGACAGGTCGTTGAGGACGAGTTGCTGGATGGCACGCTTCACGGGACGGGCACCGAACTCTGGGTCGTAGCCTTCCTGGGCTAAGTAGTCGATAGCCTGCGGCGTCACCTCAAGACGGAAGCCCTGCGGCTCCAACATCTCCTGTACCTTGCGGATTTGCAGACGTACAACGTCGGCAATCTGTTCGCGCGTCAGCGGCTGGAAGGTGATGATCTCGTCGATACGGTTCAGGAACTCCGGGCGCATCGTCATGCGCAGCTGCTCGCGGGTAGCGTTCGAGGTCATGATGATGATGGTGTTCTTGAAGTTCGCCGTACGGCCTTTGTTGTCGGTCAGGCGACCGTCGTCAAGTACCTGCAGCAGGATGTTGAACACGTCGGGGTGAGCCTTCTCAATCTCGTCGAAGAGTACGACGGAGTACGGCTTGCGGCGCACGGCCTCTGTCAGCTGTCCACCCTCGTCGTAGCCCACGTAGCCCGGAGGTGCACCGATGAGTCGGCTGACGGTGTGCTTCTCCTGATACTCCGACATGTCGATACGCGTCATCATCGTCTCGTCGTTGAAGAGGTACTCAGCCAGTGTCTTGGCCAGCTCCGTCTTACCGACACCCGTGGTGCCGAGGAAGATGAACGAGGCGATAGGCCGCTTCGGGTCTTGCAGTCCGGCACGCGAGCGGCGCACGGCATCGCTGACGGCGGTGATGGCCTCGTCCTGTCCGATGACTCGGCGGTGCAGTTCCTCTTCGAGGTGCAGCAGTTTTTCACGTTCGCTCTGCATCATGCGGTTGACGGGGATGCCCGTCCAGCGGGAGACGACCTCGGCGATGTCGTCGGCGGTAACCTCTTCGCGGACGAGGCGGTTGCCGGCGGGTAAACCGCCGGACGCACTGTCCAGCTGACGCTGGATGGTGGCGATGTCGTCTTCGAGTGCCTTCAGCTTCGAATAGCGTATCTCGGCTACGCGACCGTAGTCGCCCTCGCGCTCGGCACGTTCGGCCTCTATGCGCAGGTTCTCCATTTCCTGCTTGTCCTGCTGTATCTTGTTGATGAGCTGGCGTTCGCCCTCCCACTTGGCACGGAACTGCGTCTCCTGCTCGCGCAGTTCGGCGATGTCGCGGTCGAGCTGTGAGAGCTTTGTGTCAGCGGGTGAACCGCTGACCGCATTCGTTTCGCGCTTGATGCTTTCGCGTTCGATTTCGAGCTGGGCCAGTCGGCGGGTAATCTCGTCGAGCTCCTCGGGCACCGAGTCGCGCTCCATACGCAGTTTGGCGGCAGCCTCGTCCATCAGGTCGATGGCCTTGTCGGGCAGGAAGCGCTCGCTGATGTACCGCTCCGACAGTTGGACGGCCGCTATACAGGCATCGTCCTGGATACGCACCTTGTGGTGGTTCTCGTAGCGCTCCTTCAGACCACGCAGGATGCTGATGGCACTCAGTTCGTCAGGCTCGTCGACCATCACCGTCTGGAAGCGGCGCTCCAGTGCCTTGTCCTTCTCGAAGTACTTCTGGTATTCGTTCAGCGTCGTGGCACCGATGGCACGCAGTTCGCCACGCGCCAGTGCCGGCTTCAGGATGTTGGCAGCATCCATGGCACCCTCACCGCCGCCGGCACCTACCAGCGTGTGGATTTCGTCGATGAAGAGGATGATACGTCCCTCGGCCTTCGTCACCTCGTTGATGACCGACTTCAGACGCTCCTCGAACTCACCTTTGTACTTTGCACCAGCTACCAGCGCACCCATATCGAGCGAGTAGAGTTGCTTGTCTTTCAAGTTCTCAGGCACGTCGCCACGGACGATACGGCCTGCCAGTCCCTCGACGATAGCCGTCTTACCCGTACCCGGCTCGCCAATCAGTATCGGGTTGTTCTTGGTGCGTCGCGACAGGATTTGCAGCAGTCGGCGAATCTCGTCGTCGCGGCCAATCACAGGGTCAAGCTTACCCTTGCGGGCGAGGTCGACCAGATTCTTGGCGTACTTCTCCAACGACTGGTAGTTGTCGTCGGCACTCTGCGACTGAACCTTCTGTCCCTGTCGCAGTTCCTGAATCGCCTTCTGCATCTCTTTCTCCGTACAGCCGGCATCCTTCATGATGCGGGCAGCTGTGGAGTTGACGGTTAAGAGAGCCAATAACAAAGGTTCGCACGCCACGAACTCGTCGCCCTGCTTCTGGGCATAGTCCTGTGCTTTTACTAATACCTGGTTTGATTCGTTTGAGAGGTATGGCTGTCCGGCACCTTCGACGCGGGGCAGGTGCTTCAGTTCCTGGTCAACGAGCAGTTCAATCTGCTGGGCGTTGACGCTGAGCTTCTGGAACAGAAATGTGCAGACGTCCTTAGCCTTCTCCAGCACACCTTTTAACAGATGTACGGGTTCGATGACCTGTTGTCCGCCTAATTGTGCACGGTTGACGGCTTGCTGTACTGCCTCCTGTGCTTTGATGGTAAACTTGTCTAATGTCATACGTTTGTCCTCCAATTTTTATTTGTTTCTGTTAGATGAGCCACAAAGAGTGTGCCGAATAGCCGAAAACCGACAAATCGTCAGTTGCGTCTGACGTTTTGTCGGTAAAAAAGAATGGTTATAATCGTTAAAGTTTCATATTTTCAGACGGCATAGGTGAGCCGTGTCGGGAAAAGTTACTATCTTTGCAGGGAGTGTTTCACTAAATAGGTAATAGAAATGAGAACAGTATTCATCGTCTTGACGACTTTTCTATGTATGGCATTACAAGGACAGACATATACGGCACTCTGGAAACAGGCTGAAGAGGCAGAGAAGAAAGACCTGCCGCGGACGCAGTATGACGTGCTGATGAAGATTGTGCAAAAGGCGCAGAAGGAAGGACAGTACGGACAGCTGCTGGCTGCCGAACTGGCTGGCAGTCGCGTGATGACTACCATCAGTCCCGACTCATTGCAGCCCGCCGTGGAGCGTATTGCTGAGCGTCGCCAGCAGACGAAGGACAAGGCGTTGCACGCTGTCTATACTGTTGTGCTCAAGAAGATTTATGACGATAACCAGCAGTTAGAACGCTCAGAAAACTATACGGTGACACTCGACGACGAGACTTGCGCCCGTCTCGCTGCTGTCAAAGCGGCTGACTACAAGCCGCTGACTGTCGAAGGCAAGGATAGCCGGTGGTTTGACAACGATTTGTTGAGCGTCGTCGGTTACGAACTAAACGACTACGCTCCCCTGCACCTTTATTATAATAAGGTGGGCAACCGCCTGGCCACGATGATGACGGCTTTGGAGCTGGCTCGTGCCGACCGCTACAACCATCAGCTCTATCTGCAGAAACTCGACTCGCTCCTGACGGTGTATGGCGACCTGCCCGAAGCTGGCGAACTGGCTATTGAGCGTTATCATTATATGGATGACGACCACTTCACACCTGAGCAGCGCTGGAACTATACGGAAGAGGCCCTCAAACGATGGGGCAGCTACAGCAGGATGAACGAGCTGCGGAATGCTCAGTTGGAACTCACACAGAAGAAGTATAATGCGGAGTTGGGACAGCGTGTGGTACTGCCGAACCGTGAGCAACAGATGAAACTGAAGCATCTGCGTGGCATTGACCAGCTGACCGTCCGTTTTTATCAGGCTGACGTGAAGGGAAATACCGAACTGTCGCCCAACAACGAGAAGGACTATAAGAAACTGAAGTCGCTGCTGAAGGAATTGCCCGGCTACCAGATTCATCGTAGCTATACGGTTAAGAAGGCTTACGAACTGTTTGAAGACAGCGTCCAGATACCCGCATTGCCTGTCGGTGTCTACATGATAGAGGTGGAGTCGAAGCCAGCGACCGAAGTGTCGCGCCGCCTTTACTTTGTCAGCAACGTGCGTACGATGCAGGAAGCCCTGCCTGGCAATAGTCTGCGTTATGTCGTGGTGGATGCCGAGGAGGGACAGCCCGTCAAGGGGGCCAGCATCGAACTGACGGGCTATCTTAACGGTCGCCGTCAGACGCTGACGACACTCACAACCGACGGCAAGGGCGAAGCCACGTTCCACTATGAGAAGAGCCGTCCGACCAGTGTCTATACCTATACCAAGACCGACAAAGCTTGCCCATCGTTGAATGGCTATGGCAACTTCACATACTACGATAACCAGCGGCGAATGGAGCAGACCCTGCTATATGCCGACCGCGCTATCTACCGTCCGGGGCAGACCGTCCATGTGGCTGCTATTGCCTATGAGGTGGAGAACGGGTTTGAGCAAAAGGCAATGAAGGGTAAGAAGCTGACGCTGAACCTGCGCGACGCCAACTACAAGGTGGTAGATTCGAAGCAGGTGATTACCGACAGCTTCGGCACGGGTGTCGCCGACTTTACGTTGCCCTCTAATGGCTTGACCGGACAGTTCACGGTTGAAACGACGAACGGCAGTTGCTATTTCCGTGTCGAGGAATATAAGCGTCCGACGTTTGAGGTGACCTTCGACAAGGTGACAGCCGATTATAAAGATGGTGACACGCTGACCGTCAAGGGGACGGCCCGTTCGTATGCCGGCGTGCCCGTTCAGGATGCCAAGGTGAAGTATTCGATAGTGCGTCGCGCTTCATTCTGGTGGTGGGCGTCTGTTGACGAGGAAGAGGTGGCTGACGGCGAGGCGATGACTGACGCTGACGGCAACTTCACGGTGCAGATGCCGATGGTGCTGCCGAAGACCGAACACACGATGTTCTATAATTTCGTCTGCATGGCCGACGTCACCGATCAGGGCGGCGAGACCCATCAGGGACAGCTGTCGCTGCCACTCGGCAATCGCAAGAAGGCCTTCAGCGTCGACTACCAGAATAAGATGCGTGCTGACCAGACACCCAAGATGACGTTCCATCTGCGTAATGCGGCTGGCAACGATATGAGTGGCGAAGTGAAATATAGGTACCTCCCCCTAACCGCCTCCCAAGAAGGTGGAACGAAATGGCTGACAGCCAAGACCAATACCCGCATAGAACTGCCCAAGCTGAAAAGTGGCCGGTACGAGATAGAGGCAGAGTGCGAGGGCGAGCGTCTGAAGGAGGCATTCACCATCTTCAACCTCGACGACCAGCGGCCGGCCTTTGAGACCGATGATTGGTTCTATGTGTCGGATACCAAGTTCGCCAACGACGGCACCCCCGTCACCGTACAGGTGGGCTCGTCGGCTCAGGACGTGCATATCGTCTACAGCATCATCAGTGGCGACAGCGTTATCGAGAGTGGTGCCGTCGACCGTTCGAATCAGCTCATTAACCGCAACCTGACATACAAACCGGAATACGGCAACGGTCTGCTGCTCACCTTCGCCTGGGTGAAGCAGGGTAAGTTCTATTCCCACCAGGCGCAGATTCTGCGGCCATTGCCTGACAAACAGTTGAAGCTGGAGTGGCAAACCTTCCGTGACCGCCTGACACCGGGCCAGCAGGAGGAATGGACGCTGACGGTGAAGAAGCCCGACGGTTCGCCTGCCGATGCACAGCTGATGGCGACGCTCTATGACAAGAGTCTCGATCAGATTGTCGGTCACGACTGGGGGATAAGCCTCTATCGGAATCTCCCGCTGCCTAATACCCGTTGGGCATACCCCTATTGGGGCGGGTGGAACTTCGACGGAAGTCAGAAACTAAAATATCAAACGGTAGTGCCGCTCGACTTCAGTTATTTCGACCATCTGCTGTTCCCGCAGCGCTGGATGACACGTAGTCGTGGCATCAGGGTCGGCTCTCAGCGTGGGATGATGGCGAAAGCCGCGATGGCAGTTTCTGAGACGGCTATGGTGGAAGAGTCCAAAGTTTTTGATAGTGTTGAAAATGCTATCGGTGCATTCGAGGTATCCGATGACAAAAAGATAGAAGCAAAGGAGGAATCCGTTCAGCTGCGCGAGAACCTGCAGGAGACGGCCTTCTTCTATCCGCAGTTGCAGGCCGACAGCGAGGGCAGGGTAGCTCTGAAGTTCACGCTGCCAGAGAGCTTGACGACGTGGCGCTTCATGGGACTGGCCCATACTGCCGATATGTGTTACGGACAGTTAGAGGGTGAGGCTGTGGCCCAGAAAGACCTGATGGTACAACCGAATATGCCGCGATTCCTGCGCGAGGGCGATCAGGCCACCATCACGGCCCGTGTCATCAACACCAGTGAGCGCGACCTCAGCGGTACGGCCTACCTGACACTGACCGATCCAGAGACCGAAAAGACGGTGCTTTCACAGGAAGCCGCGTTTACCGTGAAGGCCGGTGAGACGACCAGCGTACAATTTACAGTTGACAATTTACCGCTCGAGCTTTGCTCGCTTGCTACCAAAGGGACGCAAGAATTCACAATTGGCAATTCGCTGCTCATTGCCAAGGTGGTGGCTACGACCGGCGAGTTCAGCGACGGCGAACAGCACTACCTGCCCATCCTGCCTAACCGTGAGCGTGTCACCGTCACCGTGCCGTTCACACAGAACGAGCCGGGCACAAAGACCATCGACCTGACGAAGCTATTCGAAGCCCCCCTTTCGTCCCCCGAGGGGGACACAAATGTCCTACAGGGTAATGAAGCCCCCTCGGGGGCAGTAGGGGGGGCTAAGCTCACCATCGAATATACCAACCATCCTGCCTGGCTGATGATTCTGGCTCTGCCCGCCATCGGCCATCCTTATGACGACTGTGCCATCTGTCAGGCAGCCTCGCTCTATGCCAACAGTATTGGCAAGCATATCATCGACCAGGTGCCACAGGCCAAGACGGTGTTCGAACAGTGGAAGCGGGAGCAGGGTGAGGAGACATCGCTACACTCTCAACTCGAAAAGAACCAGGAACTGAAAGACCTCGTGCTGAACGAGACACCGTGGGTGGCCGATGCCGACCGCGAGACGGAGCAGCGTCAGCGTCTGGCTGACTTCTTCGACGAGAACCTGATGCAGCAGCGCCTGTCGTCAGCTGTTGAGAAGTTAGGTAAGCTGCAGCGCGGCGACGGTTCGTGGAGCTGGTGGCCGGAGATGCCCGGCTCTGTCTTTATGACGATGGCCGTGGCTGAGATGATGGTGCGTCAGCAGCAGATGACAGGTGAACTGCCAACAGCGGCCATGTTGAAAAAAGCCTTTAAGTTCTTAGGCAATGAGATGGTTGACTTGGTCAAGGAACTGAAGAAGCAGGAGAAGAAGGGGTATAAGCCCTCATTCCCCGGGCGTACCGCTTTGGAGTGGCTCTATATCTGCAAGCTCGATGGCCGCACGCTGCCGTCAGACGTACAGCAGGCCAACGACTATCTCATCAAGCTGCTGAAGAAGGAGACGAAGAATCAGTCGATATACGAAAAGGCGATGTCGGCCATCATCCTCGATTCACCTCTTTATATTAAGAGCCTGAAGGAGTACACCGTATACAAGGAGGAGATGGGGCGCTACTACGACACACCACGTGCCGGTTACTCGTGGCGCGACTATCGCATACCGACGCAGGTGGCCGCCATCGAAGCCATCCAGCGCCTGACGCCCGACGACCAGCAGACGCTCGACGAGATGCGCCGCTGGCTGTTGCAGGAGAAGCGCACACAGGCTTGGGACACGCCGTTGAATAGTGTGGATGCGGTGTATGCTTTTATGGGACATATAGGTCCTATGAGTCCTATGGGTCTTATGGGTCCCAATGCCGACCTGAGCCTCGACGGGAAGGCTATTGAGACGCCGAAGGCGACTGCCGGCATCGGCTATGTGAAGACCGCCCAGCCGTATCAGGGTGAGAAGACCTTCACCGCCAATAAGACGAGCGAGGGTACGTCGTGGGGCGCCGTCTATGCCCAGTTCATGCAGACGACGAGCGACATCAAGGATCAGGCCAGCGGCGTCAGCGTGAAACGAGAAGTGCTGGATAGTAATCACTCTCCTCTCTCCTCTCTCCTCTCTCCTCTAAAAATAGGCTCTCGCGTAACCGTCCGCCTGACCATCCAGAGCGAGCGCGACCTCGACTTCGTGCAGATTCAGGACCGGCGGGCTGCCTGTATGGAGCCTGTCCGTCAGCTTAGCGGCTACGACTGGCACTTAGGCTGTTATGTGACGCCTCGCGACAACGTGACGAACTATTATTTCGACCGTCTGGCTAAGGGCAAGCACGTCATCGAGACAGAATACTATATCGACCGTGCCGGAAAATACGAGACGGGCACCTGCACCGTGCAGTGCGCCTATGCCTCGGAGTATCGCGGCACCACGAAATCACAAACCATCAAAGTAGAATGAAAAAGGCTTTATTATTGATTATTTCTTCGTTATACTTTAGCGCTGCGCAGGCACAACGTCTGAGCGTGTCGAAGACGACGGTGGACGTTGGTCGTACTGGCTATGAGATGCCTGTCACCGCCACCTTCGAAATGCGTAACAAAGGTCTGCGCAAGCTGGTCATCCACGACGTGAAGGCCGACTGTTACTGTACGAAGGTGGACTTCCCGAAAGGGGAGATTGGCGTCGGCGACAAGTTCACCATCCGTATGACCTACGACGCCCGCCAGTTAGGACACTTCAACAAGCAGGCAGCTATCCTCTCGAATGGTTCCAAGACACCCGTCTACATCACGATGACAGGTGTTGTGTTGGCTGATATGAAAGACTGGAGCGGCTCTTATCCTTACGATTACAACGGACTGTTAGGAACCATCAATAATCTGGAGTTTGATAACGTCAACAAGGGTGAGCAGTGTACTTTCGAGATGCTTGTCATGAATAACGGGACGCAACCGATGCGGCCGAATGTGCTCCATCTGCCGGCTTACCTCACGGCCAAAGCCTATCCTGAGACGTTGGCTCCCGGACATGGCGGTAAGGTGGTCTTCACGCTCCATTCCGATAAGATACGCGACTACGGCCTGACGCAGACGTCGGTCTATCTGGCACAGAAATTAGGTGAGAAAGTGAATCCGTCGACAGAAATCCCGGTGTCGGCAGTATTGTTGCCGCCTGTCATCAAGACGGAAAATGCGCCTGTGCTTGAATTGTCGGACACAACGCTCAATCTGGATTTTGGCAAGCGGTCGAAGACTTCGGGTGAAATCATCCTGACCAATACGGGTCTGTCGCGTCTTGATATCACGTCGCTGCAGATGTTCACCCGTGGCTTGAAGGTGACGCTCGGCAAGAGCCGTCTGATGCCTGGTGAATCGACACGAATGAAAGTGACGGCTGTGGCTGCCGAACTGAAAAAGGCGCGCGCTGTCCCCCGTGTGCTGATGATCACCAACGACCCGAAACAGTCGAAAGTCATCATCACCATAAGACCCACCCCCAGCCCCTCCCTATAAGGAGGGGAGTAATTACCACAAGAGATAATGGAAAATAACAACAAAACAACCAACAAGGATTCTGCTCCCCTCCCTCGCAGGGAGGGGCCGGGGGTGGGTCTTGTCCATCCCGAGAATAGTGCTGAGTTCGCCGGTCTGCAAGTCAACAGCGGCGTTGAGCAACAGAGTATTATTAACCCCTATTTGAAGCGTGGACGCTTCCGCCGCCACGAACTGTCGGCTGCCGAGATGGTGGAAGGCATCCTCCGTGGCGATGTCACCATCTTGTCGCAGGCCGTGACGCTGATAGAGAGTGTCAACCCTGACCATCAGGCGAAGGCGCAGGAGGTGATTAACCGCTGCCTGCCCTATAGCGGCAAGAGCATTCGCGTGGGTATCAGCGGTGTGCCTGGCGCCGGCAAGTCTACCAGTATCGATGAGTTCGGTATGCACGTGCTGCGTGAATATGGCGGCAAACTGGCTGTTCTGGCTATCGACCCCTCCAGCGAACGCTCCAAGGGCAGTATCCTCGGCGACAAGACACGTATGGAGAAGCTGGCGCAGCATCCCGCATCGTTCATCCGTCCCAGTCCGTCGGCCGGTTCTCTTGGTGGTGTGGCCCGTAAGACACGTGAGACGATTATCCTCTGTGAGGCTGCCGGCTTCGACAAGATTTTCGTTGAGACCGTCGGCGTAGGGCAGAGCGAGACGGCCTGTCACTCGATGGTCGACTTCTTCCTGCTCATACAGGTTGCCGGTACTGGCGACGAGCTGCAGGGTATCAAGCGTGGCATCATGGAAATCTCCGACGGCATAGTCATCAACAAGTGCGACGGCGACAATGTTGACCGTTGCCAGATGGCTGCCACGAACTTCCGTAACGCCCTCCATTTCTTCCCAATGCCCGAGAGCGGCTGGTTGCCGAAGGTGCTCTGCTACAGCGGCTTCTACGGAACGGGTGTGAAGGAGATTTGGGATATGGTTTACCAGTATATCGACTTCGTGAAGGCCAACGGCTATTTCGACCATCGCCGCAACGAGCAGGCTAAGTACTGGATGTATGAGAGTATCAACGAACACCTGAAGTCGTCGTTCTATAATAATAAGGTGGTGCAGGCGCAGCTGCAGCAGGCCGAGCAGACCGTCCTTGCCGGACAGAAAACCTCGTTTGTGGCAGCTCAGGACTTGCTCGACCTCTATTTTAAAAACCTATAGGCCCACCCAAGCCCTCCCAAAGGGAGGGATGTTTAATTACATGAAAAGGGAATTTGATATGAAAACCAACGACGCATCTACTATTCAACATCCCTCCCTTCGGGAGGGCTTGGGTGGGCTTGTCATCGAGATTGACAACGGCAGCGGCTTCTGTTTCGGTGTCACCACCGCTATCAGGAAGGCCGAAGAAGAACTGGCACGCGGCGAAACGCTCTACTGTCTGGGCGACATCGTTCATAATGGTATGGAGTGTGAACGGCTGAAGCAGATGGGACTTGTCACCATCGACCATGAGCAGATGCGGCAGTTGCACAATGTGAAGGTGCTGCTGCGTGCTCACGGCGAGCCCCCAGCTACCTACGAACTGGCCCGCCAGAATAACATTGAGATCATCGACGCCACCTGTCCCGTCGTACTACAGCTACAAAAGCGCATCAAGAAACAATACGAAGCCCCCCTGTCGTCCCCCGAGGGGGACACGAATGCCCTACCGTCTATTGAAGCCCCCTCGGGGGCCGTAGGAGGGGCTTCCCTCGTCATTTTCGGCAAGAAAGGCCATGCAGAGGTGCTTGGCCTCGTAGGACAGACAAAGGGTGCGGCTGTCGTCATCGAGAGTTTTGACGAGGCGAAGCGCCTTGACTTCACCCGCGACATCTATCTCTATAGCCAGACGACGAAGTCGCTTGACGAGTTCCATCGCATCATCGAGTATATCCAGCAGCACATTGCCCCCACGGCCACCTTCAAGAGCTTCGACACCATTTGCCGTTCCGTAGCCAACCGTATGGGTGGCATCTCGCAGTTTGCTGCGCGTCACGACCTCATCCTTTTTGTTTGCGGCCGCAAGAGTTCCAACGGTAAGGTGCTCTATAACGAGTGCCTGCGTGTCAATCCCAACTCCCACCTGATTGAAGGTCCTGAGGAGATTGACCCTTCGTGGCTCAATGGCATTGAGACCGTCGGCATCTGCGGTGCTACCTCCACGCCGAAGTGGCTGATGGAGCAGTGCCGCGATGCTATCAGCAGTAATTGTTAATGCTATTTCGTCAGCTCCTCAAACCGCTGCATGAGCCATTCGTCCTGTTCGGGAATGGTCATGTGGCTGTTGTCGAGAAGCAGGGCATCGTCGGCCTGGCGTAGGGGCGATACCTCGCGGTGGGAGTCGATGTAGTCGCGCTCCTGGACGTTTTTCAGTATGTCGTCGTAGTCGGCGGGCATCCCTTTTTCTTTCAGTTCGTCGTAGCGGCGCTGGGCGCGCACCTCGGCTGAGGCTGTGACGAAGATTTTCAGTTCGGCGTTGGGGAAGACGACGGTGCCGATGTCGCGGCCGTCCATGACGATGCCGCCATTCTCACCCATACGCTGCTGCTGGGCAACGAGGGCAGTGCGGACGAACGGCAGGGCGGCGACGGGACTGACGTGGTTGCTGACCTCAAGGGTGCGGATGTCGCGTTCTACGTTCTCACCATTCAGGAACGTGGTGGTCTTGCCGTCAACGAGTTTCTGTTCGATGACAATGTCTTTCAGGGCAGTCTCCAGCTCTTCGGTTTTGATACTGCCGTCCTCGCGGAACAGGTCGTGACGCAGGGCGTAAAGGGTGACGCTGCGGTACATGGCGCCGGTGTCTACATAGACGTAGCCCACTTTGCGGGCCAGGGCTTTGGCCATCGTGCTCTTGCCGCACGAGGAGTGGCCGTCAATAGCTATGGTAATCTTTTTCATTTTTTTATGGGTCTTATGGGACTTATGGGACTTATGGGTCTTATGGGACTTATGGGTCTTATGGGACTTATGGGTCTTATGGGACTTATGGGTCTTATGGGACTTATGGGTCTTATGGGTCTTATGGGTCCTATGGGACGGGTCCTATAGGTTATAAGCCAGGTTAAACAATAATGATGAAGTGCTGACGTGGTACTTGGCATAGGCTACCTGTAGCTTCAGCCGCTGTAGTTGCAGTCCGCCGCCGATGCTGAGGCCTGCACCGTGGGCACTGGCCCCGTCGCTCTCGTTGATTTTCATCTCCGCAGCGCGGAGGGCGTTGTAGCCGGCGGCGATGTAGAACTGTGGCGACAGGATGAGGTCGGCACCGATGACGATGTGCTTGCCGAAGCCGTACTCCCAGTCGTTCAGCCTGACGAGCGATGCTGACAGACGTAGCGGCGAGCGCAGCAGCCGCTTGGTGAAGCCTATCTGGAGGTCGAGGGGCATGCGTTCGAAGTCGTCTTCGTAGGCCGACAGTTGTCCGCCAAGATTGCGGGCTACTGCCGATATGGAGAGTTCGCTCTCGCTGTGATAGTAGTTCAGTCCTAAGTCGACGGCAGCGCCTATCGAGTTGTACTGGCCGATGTACGAGGCAACGAACTTGGCGGTGATGCCGCCCGTGAACCGTTCGTTCAGGGCGTAGGCAAATGAACCTCCTACCGCGATGTCCTTAGCCGAGAAATCTCCCGTCTGCCGACCGTCAGCGGTGGTCTCCTTCATCGTACCATAACTCATATACTGGCCTGTGACACCCCATGTGCCGCGTTCGCCGGCAGCACGGATAAAGGAGGCGCTGCCCGTTGTGGCCCCTTCCATATAAGTCATCATGTTCAGGTTCACGGTGCGGTCGGTCACATTATTGATAAGTGCGGGGTTATGGAATATCAGCGTGGCGTCGTCCTCTGTCAGGGTCGTGTTGTCACCGCCCAAGGCAGCCACGTGGGCACTGACGGGCAGACGCAGGAAATTATATATGGTTTGGCTCTCCTGCGCCTCGGACAGAAGCACAGATAACAGTAAAACGGCGGCAAAAACAGCTCTCTTCATCCTAAATATCCTCAATTCGGCCACAAAGTTACTAAATAATTCACAATTCGCAATTCACAATTCACAATTATTTCGTACCTTTGCGGCGTCTTTCTAAACATATAACGTAGGAAAGCGTCATTTTATTATGGAAATCAAGAAGAGTTCGAGTGCTGATTTGGATAAACGCCGGTGGTTAGACTTCCTTTGCGGGGCAGTCTTGGTGCTGGCGTCGCTTTATGTGGCGTTAGAGTACGACTGGGCTGTTCATGACGATGAATTTGACGCTGAGGCTTTGGAGAACATCGTGAAAGAGCTGGACTTGGAGGCTCTGAAGGAAGAACAGCGCATACCGCTCATCAAGGAGCAGGTGGTGGAGCGTCCGCAGTCGGCCGACAAGTTGAATATCGTTGATGAGGAACCCGAAGTAGAACTGAAAGACGAGATAGCTCCTCCCGAGAACGATGTGGAGCTGAAGACCGTCGACGAAGTGAAAGACCCTGAGCAGCCTACCGCTGTTGACATGGAGAACAACCCGCTGAACTTTCGTATCGTTGAGGAACTGCCTGAGTTCCCGGGCGGTGCCGTGGCGTTTATGCAATGGCTCACCAAGAACCTGCGTTATCCTCCTTCGGCTCAACAGCGAGGCGTACAGGGTAAGGTGGTGGCACAGTTCATTGTCAACACCGACGGCAGCATCAGCAATATCGAGATACTGAAGTCTGTTGATTCCAGCCTTGACCGTGAGGCTATGCGTGTCCTCAAGATGATGCCCCAGTGGCATCCCGGTCAGCAAGATGCCAAGCCCTGCCGCACCCAGGTCTGCATACCTATCGTTTTTAAATTGTAGCACCATGTATAATTCAGAACAATTACTCAGCAAGGTCAATGATTTTCTTGGCCAGTTGCCCTACCAGCGCCGCCCGGCCTCGCTCTATGATCCTATCAGATACGTCCTGTCGTTAGGCGGCAAGCGTATACGTCCTGTCTTGATGATGCTGTCGTATAACCTTTATAAGGAAGACCCTGAGCGCATCCTGATGCAGGCTGTTGCGCTGGAGACGTACCACAACTACACCTTGCTCCACGACGACCTGATGGACAATGCCGACATGCGCCGAGGCCACGACACCGTCCACAAGAAGTGGGATGCCAACAAGGCCATCCTCAGCGGCGACTCCATGCTCGTGCTGGCTTACCAGCGTATGCAGCAGTGCGACCCGCGCCACTTGCAGGCAGTCCTCGACGTGTTTACGGAGACGGCCTTGGAGATTGGCGAGGGGCAGGAGTACGATATGACATTCGAGACGCGCAACGACGTCACCGAGGAAGAGTATATCGAGATGATTCGCCTGAAGACCAGCGTGCTGTTAGCGTGTGCCGTGAAGATTGGCGCCATCTTGGCTGATGCACCGGCTGACGACGTAGAGAATCTCTATAAGTTCGGCGAGCAGCTGGGACTGGCCTTCCAGTTGCAGGACGACCTGCTTGACGTCTATGGCGACCCGAAGGTCTTCGGCAAGGCTATCGGCGGCGACATCACCTCCAACAAGAAGACTTACATGCTCATCAACGCCGTGAACCGTGCCAACGCCGAACAGCGTAGCGAGCTGACGAAGTGGATTGAGGCCCGACAGTTCGACCGCGACGAGAAGGTGCGCGTTGTCACGGCTTTGTATGACCAGATTGGCATCCGCCAACTCTGCGAACAGAAAATCAGCTACTATTTCGACGAGTGCCGCAAGTATCTGGCTAAGGTCAGCGTCAGCGACGAGCGCAAGCAGGTGCTCCTTGACTATACCAACGAGATGATGAAACGCCGCAAGTAAAAAGCACGATGAAATGGATTGACACACATTGCCATATCGACGGTACGGAGTTCGATGCTGACCGCGAGACCGTCATCCAGCGGGCACGTGAGGCTGGGGTAGGGATGATCCTTGTTCCAGCCATCGACCTCGCGTCGTCAGAGCGCATCGTCAGACTCTGTGCCCAGTATCCCGACTATCTTTATCCTATGGTGGGCCTGCACCCCGAAGAAGTGCGTGCCGACTGGCGCGAGCAGTTGGCGGCTATAAAATCTATTCTCGCCCCTCGTACCTCGCACCTCGTACCTCGTACCTTGCCCCTCGCCCCTCGAATAGTTGCCATCGGTGAGGTCGGCCTCGACTATTATTGGAGCCGTGAGTTCGAGCAGGAGCAGTTGGAGGCTTTCGAGGAGCAGGTGCGCTGGTCGGCAGAGACGCAGCTGCCGCTGATGATTCATTGCCGTAAGGCGCAGAACGAGTTGGTGGCCATCCTGAAGAAATACGCTCAAGACTTACCCGGAGGCGTCTTCCACTGCTTCACCGGTAATGACCAGGAGGCCGCCGAGCTCTTGCAATTCGACCGCTTCGTACTCGGCATCGGCGGCGTGCTGACGTTCAAGAAGTCGCACCTGCCAGAAGTGTTGCCCCGTGTCGTACCCCTCGACCGTATCGTCATCGAGACCGACGCCCCCTATATGGCTCCTGTCCCTATGCGTGGTCAGCGTAACGAGCCTGCATATACGCGCTACGTGTTGACGAAGCTTGCAGAGAGTTACGGCGTCGGCGAAGAAGAAATATGCCGACATACGAATGAAAATGTGAAAAAAGTTTTTGGGATTCAAATTTAATTTGTATCTTTGCAGCCGCAAAACAAAAAGGAGAGGTGCTCGAGTGGTTGAAGAGGCACGCCTGGAAAGCGTGTAGCCGGCAAAACCGGCTCGCAGGTTCGAATCCTGTTCTCTCCGCAGGAAATATAAAAAACCTCTGTAAATCAAGCGTTTACAGAGGTTTTTTCTTTGGTAGCTGCAAAAGTAGGAACAAAAATGGAACTCAGAGCCTTCATTTCTGCTTTTGGAAACCCTCTGAATTCGTTAAATTATTATAAATCTTCAATACTGCACCTTTTTCTTATTAGTTTTGTTTTATTTGTGTGTTTTTGTGTTGTTAATGATAATAGATAAAAATAAACGCAAAAAAATAAACTTAGATACATATAGATACCTATAACCTTATAAAATACGGTATATAGGAGATATATTAAATGACAAACAATTCACTTGACTTGCTGATTGACGAAAGGATTGAAAGCAAAGTACTTGAATTATTAAACAAGTTAGGTCTTGTTTCCCAAGTGAAGCAGGAAGAATCTGATGATGTAATTAGAGGCATCGATGGCTTGGCAGAATTTTTGGGTATCTGTTACTCGACAGCCTACAAATTGGTTGGGCAACGCGGTTTCCCTCATCGCAAATGGAAGCGAGTTTATTTGTTCCGCAAGAGCGAGGTGCTCGACTACATGGAAAAGAAAACGAATAGGAGTTGATAGTTTGTTACCCGATAGGCATTACTCTGTCGCCATACACCGCCCACGATTCGTTCGCTCGGTAAGCGTTGAGGCTCGCCTGAGGAACGTAGATGGGAAAGCTCGCCCCGGTATCGAAGGCGTTGGTCCCGAGCTCAGGCGGGACTGATGCCAAGCACTTTATCCATTGTAATGCGCGGTTACCTGTGCAAAAACAGTAACTACCTATCTTGGAGACATTCTTGGGAATGACGAATGACCTAAGTCCACATGGGGACTTCTTATAGGAGAACACGCCGTCACCAAGGGTCGTGACAGAATCAGGAATCTCGAGAACCTCCAACGAAGGACATTCTCTGAAAGCATAGCTGCCGATCGAGGTTATCACCTGCGAGAGTATCTCGACTTGTTTCAGTTTTCCACATGTGT
>Ga0310695_10002253_pt1 | contig 41412 bp, 25 predicted proteins | sample RumenRJG_04DNA_FD_203882 | JGI IMG/M metagenome (GOLD analysis project Ga0310695, IMG submission 203882) | Bovine rumen microbial communities from Lethbridge, Alberta, Canada - RJG_04 (v2) (version 2) | ecosystem: Host-associated > Mammals > Digestive system > Stomach > Rumen | place: Canada...
CTCTTGGGGTTTTTGAGAATCCAGAAACTCAGAAAGTATCTGAAAAAACTGACCAAAGGACGAGAGCCCTTTGCTCAACTCCTCAAGGCCCTTTCCGGCCTTTTGGAAATCCCCCGCGTGAGCCGCGGCGAACTTGAAGAACTTCTTCATGGTGCTACCTCCTTTCCGGGATTTTGAATCCCTAGAATTAATATCAGGTAGAACCACGCCGCGAAGCATCTTAGGCATAATATCAGATAATCACTATGAGGTCAACCCCCTGGACCGTTATCGGAGGTGATAAATCGCTCCCGATCCTCAGGCGCGTTAATTATTTCCTTTACGTTGGTTCACTTCTATTCTGCCTCTCATCCAGCAGCAACTCGATTATTGCTGTGGAGCACCGTGAAATCGGATTTCGATCTCTTGTGAAAGCATTTCCTTAATAATTTTCAGATCGCGTTTCATGTCTTGCTTGTCTGCCTCGCCGTAGAGGCTGTTATCAACACAGTTTTCACAAAACTTATGAAGGAGGTCGTTCCCGTGTTTTGCTTCTTCGTATCCAGCATTTAGCGCCAATCCCAGTTGAATTGTAGCTATATAACTTCTTTTCATATTAAGGTAGTCAATCATTTCATTCACCTCTTTCTTTAGCCTGAAACTGATGTCTCGAACATGACATCTTTGCAAAGTTGCTAGAATATACCTGTAGGGCACCTGCCCATCTTTTACACATCTCCGATCATCGTCCCCATGGACCCGATCATATACAACGGGATCAGACGCACCTCGCTTCCGCTGACCTCGTCCAGCATAGAGGTTTTGACCGAAACGGGCGGAGCGTACTTCTTGCGGTACTCAGCCAGAGAACGAGCCCTCACATTGCTCTCAGCCTTTACCTCAATCGGTACAATATGATTACCGCATTGAATTATAAAATCGACCTCGGCGCTATTGCCGGAAACCCAATAATAGGCTTTCTCATCCACATGCTTGACCAGTTCGCCAAGTACGTAGTTTTCCGTCATGGCGCCCTTGAACTCGGTATAGATTTCAGAAGCATCCAGCACCACCCCGGCCGGAAGCCGTGCTAATCGGCGCAGCAGCCCGACATCACAGAGATAGAGCTTAAAGCTCGTGGCATCCGCATAGGAAGAAAGCGGCATAAATGGTTTTTCCACTTTACAAACCTGATAGACAAGTCCTGCACGCACCAGCCATTGAAGCGCGTCTTCCAGATCCTTGGAGCGCCAGCCCTTTTTCACATGGCTGAAGATGAATTTGCTGTTGGGCTTGGCCAGCTGCTGCGGCACGGACGCCCAGATCGCCGAGAGCTTGGGAAATTCGCTCGGCGGAGCATGCTTGGCAAAATCCAGTTCGTAGCTGGAGAGAATGTCCTGCTGAACTGCTTCGACTTTTTGCAGATCCTTTGTTTCACACCAAATGGAGACCGCTTCAGGCATCCCGCCAATCACATAATATTGCTTCAATGCCGTGCGCAGTTTTCCGCCGATCAACGCTGATATGATGTCTCCCGGCTGTAAATGGATTAGATAATCCGCCAGCAGCTCTTCACCGCTTGCGGCAAGGAACTCATAGAAAGACATGGGATAAAGCGTGTGAATATCTACTTTTCCAACAGGGAATGACTGCTCGGCGTGGATGGCAAGGCCAAGAAGAGAACCCGCGCAGGCCACATGATATTCCGGCGCGTTCTCACAAAAGTATTTCAGCGCTGTGATCGCCCTGGAACATTCCTGGATCTCATCGAAAATGATCAGTGTGCTGCCGGGCGTAATCGTTTGACCGAGAAACAGACCCAATTCAAATAAAATTCGTTTTACATCATAGTCCTGCTCGAAAATGGAGCGCAACGATTTTGTTTCCTCAAAATTGAAATAGGCAACGTGAGAATAGTTTTCCTTCCCAAACTCTTTGAGAATGTATGTTTTTCCGCATTGACGCACGCCCTTCAATACCAAGGGCTTACGCTTTGGCTGCTCCTTCCATACAAGCAGCTCATTTGAAATATCTCGTTTCATGACGTAACCTCCTGATCGGGAAGTAAAACCATTGTAGCCATATCGAAGGGAAATGTCAACAGCTCAACGTTTTTAAATATGAAAAAACGTAGATAAACTACGTTTTTTGACATTTATTATCTTCCTTTGGCGCTGAACTAAATATTGGTTCTCTGTTTGGAGTAGGAGAACAAGCTGCCAAGATAAGCATACAGTACGCTTTTCGAGTCGAAAAATAGAGGTCAGAAAATCCAGTATTTTCAATGGGTTTGGGCCAAGCGAGTGTGCGGTGAGTGTATTCATATTCCGGGAGATCTTTTGCTTTTCAAGGTTATTGATGTGCCAATTTCATCCCGAATCAAGACGCAGCATTTCTCTGGCACATCAATAATTCTCGTATTCAGGTTTGCAAGTCGGTCCAAAATCACTTGATGCAAAACACCGCGTACAGCGGAACCGACAAAATCCCGTTCTCAAAGCCGAAGTTTCGCTGAGAGATCCGGATCGAATACGCAGGCTTGAATTCCTTTATATAATCGTTGAGACTGACAGAGGTGACCCGGTCACCGCTCTTTGCCTCAATTGGGATTAGCTTGCCATCAAGAGAAACGACAAAATCGACTTCCTTCGTCCCTTTTTCGTTCCGCCAGAAGTAAGTGCGCAGGCCATTTATGGTGAGCTGATTGTCCACATAGTTCTCGATCATGCCGCCTTTGAATTCAACCAGTTCCTCTTCCATGAAGAGCACGTCATCCGGACGAATATCCTTTTGGGCGCAGAGGAGTCCCATGTCCGAGAGGAAGATTTTGAAATCGTCAATGACTTTGTAGTTGTCAAGCGGCTTCATGATCTGCTCCGCACGGTAGACCTGATGCACCAGATTGGCCGTCACCAGCCATTGGATTGCATTCTCGTACTCCGCTGCTCTGGCCCCCTTCTTGATCAGTTTGTACTGAAAACGGGTGTTCTTCTTGGAGAGCTGCACCGCAATCGTCCCGTAGGTCAACCGGGTCTTTTTGATCTCGTTGGCGTTGTCCTGGTATTTTGACATATCGTCCAGATAGTCCATTTGAATGGTATCCTGAATATGACGCACCTGGGTGAAATTCCCGGTCTCGGCAAAGCGCGCCACAGCCTCTGGCATGCCGCCGATCACAAGATACTGTCGATACAGCTTGAGCGCAAGTTCGTGCAGCGCAGCCGGCATCGGTTGGTGATCCGTAAAGCAGACCTTGATCCGCGCGACAAGATCCTGCTCGCCCAGTGCGATCAGAAACTCCTCCATATTCATAGGGTACATGGTATAGCGATCCACTTTCCCGACAGGAAAAGCATATTTTTCCCGATTGACCGCCACGCCGAGAAGACTGCCTGCCGCTATGACATGGTATTCCGGCGCCTCTTCACAAAAGTATTTCAGAGAGGTGAGTGCACGCTCGCAGAGCTGGATCTCATCAAACACGATCAGCGTCCGGCCTTTTGTGATCGTCTGCCCGCTGATATGGCTCAGAATCGGAAGAAGGTAAGCGGGGCTCAAATCTTCAGCAAACGTTTTTCCCAAAATCGGGCTGGTCTGAAAATTGAAGTAGGCCACATTATCATAATGCTTTCTGCCGAACTCCAACACGGCATACGTCTTTCCAACCTGTCTTGCGCCCTGGATCACCAAGGGCTTGCGGTATTTATCCTCATGCCATTGTGCGAGATAGTCGTCAATCAGGCGGTACATATTCAGGCCCCCTTGCTCTTTGATATGGCTGTATTATAACACAAGAAAGAAAACAATGCAATAAATAGCGAAAAATTACATCATTTTCCGACGCATTATTACAAGAAGCAGCACTATCTTTCAAACCAGGCTTCTTGAACCTCACACAGCCTGATCCGGGATTGTTGTACTGCCGTAGCGGATGCCGCATTCATTGCCAGCTTCTTCTTAGCACTTCGCTCTTTAGAAACAGGGTGTTTTTCTCCGTCGCCTTGATCGGATACAGCTTGTCGGTTTTCACATGCTCATTGATATATTGCCGAGAGCAATTCAGAATCTCCGCCGCCTCTGCCTCGTCAATGACTTGCTCCGAGACAAAAGTCTTGAAATCCTCCGCCGACAGGGGGATGAGCCTCGGATGCTGTCATAGTTGGAAAGCTTATAATAAACTTGCCGTCACGAAAGGCGGATTGTTTTGGGATCAATCGTAAAGAGCCTCTTTGATTGCCATTCCGCAACAGCCACGGCTGCTGCTTCCCGCTCGCAGCGCGGATCATCAGGATCATAGACTGCGATTACGGTATCGGCTGCGCTTATGGCCTCCAGATGCGCTTTGAACTCGCAGCCTACAGTTTTCTCATAGGCGACACTTACGACTTCCGTGCAGGCAGCCATGGCATTGAAATAGCGATCTCGTAAATCCGGCGTCCACTTAGTCGCTTGCTCTTCAAAGGGAACATAGCAAATAGCCTCAAGCTCCTTGTCCGAAGCTTTCAGCCCGTGGATGATCTCCGCCGCATACATCCCCGCGCCGCAGTCCATACTGACAGCAAAGCGTTTGCAGCCTTCGCTTCTCAGCCTAGTAATCCAGTTCATCAGGATCAGCTTCAACGCCGCACAATCCTCATCTTCCTCGTCAAATCCCCACGGAAAACCCATCGGGGAACAGCCAATAATGGCGCAGGTCTTGGTCATGGCTCTGTCTCCTTAAATTTGGTGTCTCCAAATTTATTTCATTATATTTGGTAATTCCAAATATAGCAAGCCCCTATGCACATATACTTTGTATGCATAGGGGTGATTATGTGAAAACTCGGAAACTCCCACGAGGAGATCGTAATATAGTCGGTGCCCGCGTCACAGAGGCGCGGCTTGCTCTGGGCATGAAACAGAACGAGCTGTTGGCCAAATTGCAGACTGCCGGAATCGAAATCAGCACGCCTGCTCTGTCGTTGCTGGAGGGGCAGAAAAGGCCCGTGTCGGATATTGAATTAAATGCGTTGGCTGATATTTTGAGGGTTTCTGTAGACTGGCTATTAGGGCGGCAAGAGTAGAGCTATTTGAGGAGGAAATCATGAAATACTACGCTGTAAAAAAAGGACACTCAACTGGCGTTTTCGATAGCTGGACTGCTTGCCAAGAAGCTACTAAAGGTTTTTCTGGCGCAATATTTCAATCTTTCGCTTCTCGAGAAGAAGCCGAAGCTTTCTTACAAGATAAGGATTTATGGAAAGAACGGGTAAAAAAGGATAATGCTGACGGATACCTTGTTGCGTTTACTGATGGCAGCTTTGATGAGAATTTAGCCCGGTATTCTTATGGGGTCATCCTTATCTCGCCAGATGGACATGAATCTACTATTTGCGGCTTTGGCAACAACAAAAGATTTATTGAAAGCAAAAACATTATTGGAGAGATTTTTGGTGTAATCAACGCGTTTGATTGGGCTGTATCCAATGGGTACGATAAAATAAAAGTATACCATGATTACGAAGGCCTTCCCAAATGGTTAAGCGGTGAGTGGACAGCAAAAACTGAAACCAGTAAAATGTTCGTGGGACTATTCAACGCTAAATATGATGGAATAATTAGCCCCGTTTTCGAAAAAGTACCTGGTCATAGCAATGTCTCATATAACGATAGAGCTGATCAACTTGCAAAAAGCGCCCTTGTTGACCGCAAAAAGCAAGCAATTCAGGGAGAGAACTGGTATTCTGTCCCCTATTTCGATGAGAAAGACTTTGAAGCCCTTATCGCACTTATTATGGAAGCAGACAGCAATATTTCATATCGGTCCAGCGATCTAGGGATCAAAAAAATATACCGTTTCACAATGGGGGCAGAAGCGGTAACGGTTTCTTTATTCAAGACAGGAAAGCAGAAGCTTCTTGTTCAGGGGAAAAATACGTGTCTCTTTCAAATTATAGCCGCCACAATTGTTGAATTAGATGACAGAGCTTCCGTTGAGCAAATACTTGGGAACGCATACAGAACTACAATCGATAAAAGAGAACTCGATAGTATATACTCAGAGGTGGAAAAAGGGTTGCCGACTGCATATCCCGCAGGAATAAAGCGGTTAATCAAGCAAGCCCTGATTAACCGAAAGTATTGTATTGAAAGTGAGGATTATTCGCAGTATGCTTTTCCTGCATTAAGGGCCCTTGAAGGTCATATCAAATACCTGCTAATTACTAATGGCTATTCAGGCGGAAATAAATTTGATTGTTTTAAAAAAGATTCTTTCGGACAATATATTTGTACTGCATCCAGCGTCAATCCGTTAAAAAAGCCAGCAATTGAAACATGTTATAACTATTATAAGGCCAACAGAGACACGATTTTTCATTTTGGCAATATTATTGGTGGCACCGATTCTACCAGAATTATAACCAACAAAGAAGACGCTGATGAGATTATTATAGAGTGTATCCATCTCATTACGGAACAGCTATAGACCTCTATTTGAAAGGAGGTTTTTGTAATAAAAGAGTTCATTATTGTTCCCCTTGAAAACAAGCGATTTGACAACTACCTCCTTTTTTTGTCGCATGAAGGACCCTCCTCTTATTTAGAGTCGATTGAAGAATCGCTTCAAATAAAAGGGCGCACTGGAGTTCTGTTGATAGATCAACTTCTTATCACTGGAAACAACTATAATCGCTTTCTTCTTTGCAAATATTTAAATGGAAAGCTTGATTTAACCTCCGCAAAAAATGTGACGCCAGACGATTCGTATCGAAAACTAGCTGTTTGCATTTTGCGTCACAATTATGATTTTGTGTCGAACTCAATATTAACCAACGACCAGAGAGAAAAAGTACTGACAGGGGTTCCATTTTAGCTTTCACACTAGTAAGGAATACGGGTAAGATTGAGTCTTGAGTTCAATCTTACCCGTATTCAATGTCAGTAGAATTGCTTGTTTGAAAGGTGAGAATTAATTGAACATTTTAAAAAGCGATATCCACATCTGCACATATTTTTCTGGAACCTTTTTCTGCCTTTTCCCAAAGAGTGCTTTTTTGAATGCTTTTGATAGCGTTACTTTCCATCCTTGCTCCAGCTTAATTCCCCTTGTCTGTGCAAATAACTCTATTTGAGGAATCAGCGGTTTTCCTTCTTCTGGTACAAACTCATCGTCTTCATCCTGAACGCCCAGCAGTTTCTCAACTGCCTTTGAAATGAATTCAAAGGGAATCAGATCCTCTATTTCGCTTTGGTCAATTCCTGTAATACTGTTTACCGTGATAATTTGATTCTTGCAGCCGTTATACAAGCCATTTTCAAGTTTTCTCTTGAAATCTTCACCTGCTTTGTCTGAATCCAGTACCACTTTGGGCAATTCATCGTTAACTGAAGAAATCAAACTTGAGATTCCTTGAACGCCTTTGGCTCCTCCTGCGGGGGCAAATACTATTTCTCGCTGTGGAGCAAATTTCTGATCTCGAATCAAAGCGTTCTTGATCGCCGAAAGATAAAACTGATCAGATGGTCCTTCTACCACAACGACCTGACTTCCCTGAAGGAGCACGTCGGAAACGGTTAATCCAAGCGCAGCATGCACTGCATAGATGGATTTTTCTCCGACTTTCCCACTCCCCTCTCTTAGATTCTCTGATACAACAGTGCCTCTATCTTCGCTTGTAAATACGACTCGGCACCGATCAATGTTTTTAGCGTCAACAATAAAAGGGGAATGCGTTGTGTTAATAATTTGATTCTCTTCAGAGAGTTTGTTGAAAAAAGCAGCGAGGTCTTTTTGCGCTAATGGGTGGAGTGTAAGTCCCGCTTCGTCAAGCAAAAGAACCGATCCCTGATTCTCGTTTTTGCACTCCATTAAAAAAACTAAGTAGAACGACAAGAACCACTGAAGGCCAGTACTTCTTAGGCCAAGGTCAACCTCTTCGGGCCTTTTATCATCTGATACCCAAATGTAAAAATAATCACCATCAGCACCAAACCGGAACTTATATTCTCCTTGCTTCCACCAATCGCGAAAACCTTTAGTGAGTTGTGTTCCTGCTGATTGTAAGAGGAGTGCCCGCTGCTCTTTATCTACCTCAGCTTTTTTAATATCATCCTCTGTGGGTGTGGCGTCACGCCGCCGTTCCTGAGCTATATCTTTTGCATCTTTACCAAGTTCAAGTATCTCTTCCGGCTTTAGATTAACATAGTCAAAGAGAACTTTAATCGTCCTAACTTGATCTTCTTTTATATCGACTCCAGCAACACTTTCCCCTTTCAACCATTTAACTGCATGAGGCAAATAAATCCGAGATGTTAGATTGCCATAATTTGAATAGTATACGAAAGACGGAATAAATGGTTTAATGCGGTTAAAGATCTCAACTGCTGTTTGTCCTGGAATGTCTTCCGAGCCTTTGACTTTCTTTGGTTTCTGAAGTTGCTCAATTTTTTTCTGAGATGCTTCATCTTCAAATCGGAACCGATAATCACCCTTATAGTTTCGACTGATATACAGCTCATTTTCCGCAGTTAAGGACATTCCCAATTCATCGTTAATGCCCTCCGCACTTTCGCCTATTTCAAATACTGCTTCAACGAAGAATACTTCTTCCTGCTTTTCTCGCAAAGAGGAGAGTTTCATTACGGGCAAGTCATGAAGTACATCGATTTCCCCACCTCTTGCTGGATTAAGCTTCCATAGCGCAAGCAGAATGTTAGTTTTTCCAGATTCGTTTATGCCCACAAGCGTTGTAACGTCATCACAGTTAATCCATCCACTATCTATAACGGATCGAAAGTTTGTAACTCTGAAGCGTTTAAGTTTCATTCTCTTTACACCTTCTTCATGTTATTTGTTTCTATAATAGCACCTTTCACCAATGATTTACAGCGTTTGTTGCTCTTTCAGCGAAGAATAATAACTATTCAGTTTCGCATTACATCTGTTTTCTATTTTCACTTTATCTGTCTCGCTCAGTTTCTTCCACACTGTCCCGTCCACCTCGATGATGCCCAGCGTTTTCGTATGCCGCATCATGTTCATATCCTCGAAGCGTTTGAAGGGGTTGGAGAGGATGTTCCGCTCGGCTTCCTTATCCGTATACCTGCCCTTGGCAAAAATGCTGTTGGACTTCTCCACCTTCAAACCGGCCTCGCGGCGAGTTTCATAGAAGCTGCGGAAATAGGAGACGATATCGCTGATTTTCACACGCCCTGCAGCATCCGCATAGGTCAAGATTGCTTTCAGTAGCACTGGCTTATAGGAATAGCTCATGTCCATCTGCTCGACCATTTCCATGAAAAGCTGTTTGCGGTTGCTGTCGTCGATGAGCTTCCAGCCGTATTGCTCGGCATACGCCTGCAGGGTTTCCTCTTTGAAATACTTGAAAGTGCGGTGCTCGCTCATAGGCACGATCAGATCCGGCACCAGTTTCCCTTCCCGCACATAGCGCTCGATGGTCTCGGTCTGCACATCCACCCGGCGCACGAACTCCATCTGCGAGATCATTCTGGCAGCCTCTTCCTGCCAGTTGAAGATGTCAACCAGCTCGTAATCGGTGGCATCCACGGGATAGTCGATGATGGCGTCCGGCTTCTCGCCCTTGCGGTAGAGGTCGTTCTCGGCCTCGCGCTGGCCCTTCTTGCCGACTACCGTGCCGCCTGCGTGGTACTCGTTCAGCTTGAACAGACGGTGCAGTGAATACGGCATGTTATACTGGCTGGCGTTGTCTACGAAGTCGAACACCATTAGATGGTCCTTGCCCTCCGCTGTGCGCATGCCGCGGCCAAGCTGCTGTGTGTACAGCACCTTCGACATGGTGGGACGCGCCATGAACAGCACTTCGGTCTGCGGACAGTCCCAGCCCTCATTCAACAGATCGCAGGCGCAAAGCACCTTTATTTCCCCACTGGCAAACTTGGCAAGCTGTTCGTTGCGCTCGGAGGTTTTCATGCTGCCGGAAACCGCAATTGCAGCGACACCGGCCGCCCGGAACAGCTCCGCGATCTGCTCGGCGTGCTTCACAGAGGCACAGAACACAACGGTACGCTTGTCCTTCACGTAGTCCAGCCAGGTATCCACAATGAGCTGATTGCGCTCGGTCACACAGATCTTCACATCCAGATCACGGATGTTATACTGCACACTGTTGAAGCGCACCTTGGTCATGTCGATGTTGGTATGGATGCGGATGCAGCGAACTGGCACCAGGGCACCGATCTCCACGGCGGTCTGGATATCCAGCTTGTGAGCGGTGTTCTTGAAAATCTCCAGGATATTCACATCGTCCGCCCGCTCCGGCGTGGCGGTGAGCCCCAGCGTGAACTGTGGCTTGAAATAGGCCAGCACCTTCTGGTATGTATCCGCGGAGGCGTGATGCGCCTCGTCGATAATCAGGTAGTCGAAGGCATCCTCCCGGAACTGATCCAGATTCAGTGCAACGCTCTGAATGCTGCCACATACCACATCGGTGTCCCGCTCCTTGATGTTTTCCGCGAACTTGCCGACGGTCACTTCCGGCCACAGGTCTCGGAAGGTATTGAAAGCTTGGTTCACCAGTTCCATCGTATGCGCCACGAACAGCACCCTGCCGCCGCAGCGTTTGGCATCCATGACTGCGGTAACGGTTTTGCCCGTGCCGGTAGCATGGTAAAGCAGAGCGATGGTCTCCCGGTTCTGCCGCATGGTCTCCAGAGAATCCAGCGCCTCCTGCTGATACTCCCGCAGCTCCAGTTGATCAGCTTTCAGCGCACGGCCCTGTTGAGTGGGCAGATAGTCCTCGATCTCCTTGAACCGCGGATCGCTGCCCAGGAACACGCGCAGCTCGTCCTTCACGGTTTCCGGCTGCTTCTGCATCTGCCGGACCGCCCAGCGATACACGTCCCAGCCCAGATGAATCATGCTATTCTGTTTCAGCAGATCATCATAGAACTTGTCCTGCGATACCAGGCGTGGATTGTGGGAGGCCTCATCGTCGATCTCAATCGCCACGCGGGTTGCCCCGTTTTCCAGCACGAAGTCGGCAAAACGGACATTCTGATAAATGTCGTAAAACGGGTACTGTGAATACAGATACCCGGCTTTTTCCGCCCCGAAGGTATCCGCGAAAAGGTCTATGAACAGATCCTCGGCTGCGCTGCCGGAGGCTGATCTGTATTCAGGCATGGTTGCTCACCTCATTTAACCCGTATTAATTGGTCTCGTTCATCTGTTTTGGTCATCAAAGATTCCAGTATAGAAAGCCTTATAGGCCGCTGACCATTCTTCTGGATTTTCCCGGCCCTTTCCCATGCGGGTTTCCCCGGCCCATTATACACAACATACCATGATCCGTTTTCATCAATACGCAATACGAGAAGATGCTCCGGACACGCGCTCAACGCGATACGATCTCTTTGCGTAGCTTTGATCTGGACAAGCCTGCCGTCACAGGCTGTGGCATCATGTTCAGGAGTGGAGTTAGGCAACAAATTCAGGCCAAATGCCTCAGTAGCAATTACTTCTCCAATGCTGCCGATCATATGTCCATCCAGCGTAAATCTCCTGCCCGGATAAGCCGTCTCCAGGTCATTGACAATTGCATAGAGAGCTCTTATCTTTTCGCTCAAATCCATGGTTTTCAATTACTCGTATACTTCCTTCAGCAAAATCCGCTTCTCAAAACCGCCGCGTTTCGCTGCCTTTTCTGCACGCACTCGTTCTAAATCCTCTATTGTATAACCGCGAGCTATCACCGCCGCCCGGATTACTTCCAGAAGATCAGCTAATTCCTCGATGTTTTGATCCTTGTGGTATTCCGCAAGCTCTTCATCCAGCTTTGCATCAATCATGCGGAGATAGTCTTCGGCAGATAGAATTTCAGTGGTGCAGCGTTTACCCGTAGATTCAATAATCTCGGGTATGCGATCGCGGACAAGTTTGTTATATGATAACGCCATCGTCAATTCACCTTCTTAGTAGAGCCATTTTTCGTGTAATTAAGCTATTTATAGATCAAAGATGCTTAATTGCTCTGTCTTCTCTTGATTTACTTTTTCTATAAATACCGCCAGGTTTCCATCCCACTCTTCCCCGATCGGGATTGAACCTTTTTCTATCAGCGCTTTATTACCCGGATAGGATATATGATTCCAGCACAAAGGAAGAGCCCATTTATTGTTAAGGTTTTCTATTGCTCCATTCCATGTACCGCCTTTTTCATAATCAGCTTTAATCACGATGGTCGCTTCTGATTGTGCATAAATGTACTTGTTACGCATCATGGCAATACCGGTATTAAAACCCGCGTCAGGCTTTACTACAGACAGAAGTACAAGCGATCCTTGCTGCACAGCTTGAATCGTCTTTTTATTTCTTATCTTTCTAAGCAAGGAATCCGAAAGAAAAGCAATTGCTGCGCCGCCTGCGGTCAACGCTTCCTCTTCTGCCACACTATCGCTTCCTTTCGCACCGCCAGAAACCACTGCGTAACCTTTCTCCACCGTTTTCCGGACGGTAGCACGAGCAAATGCAATATCATTGTCACTGATCGAACGGGAACCTACATATCCTATTGCCTCTCGTTCCAACAGCGAGAGGTCCCCAGCTGTGTAAAAAAGAGGAGGACACGAATTTTTTAATTTTGTCTTTAGTTTTTTCGGGTAGGTAGGATCAGCTCTTGTGAGAAGACTTATCCCCATCCCCTCATATTTGCTGATCTCAAAGCTTAAGCTGCCACTACGGTCCATTAGACGTAAGATCCGTTCTGCCTGATTCTCTGACAGATTCAGCTTCTGCAAAAAGTCCTGCCGCGAAAAGGAAAGCAAATCTTCCGGATTTATTTGCTTTTTTCCCAGCTCGGCCGCAAAAGTGCTATATTCCTTCGGCTCAAGGGGAGAGATTCCTTCTCCCACGCACAGATGACTGCACAGGATGGCAATCGTCATTGATCTGTCATTCATAAATCAACCTTCTTTCTGACTGCTGTCAGCCAACGCATACGGATATACTTCAGAGCAGCCGTTCTCCATGAGACGATATCCGCAAACAGTCAATGTCCATCTGGAATCTACAACATCATCAACCAGCAACACTTTTTCCGGAATTACCACATTCTCTATTACTGAGAAGGAGCGAAAAGCATTGGCACATTGATGAGCGCTGTTTTCCATACGTTTCTGCGGAGCAGCCGGAGATTTCTGCAGCAGTTCAATACATGGGAGCTTACAGCTCTCCGCCAACCGCATTGCAAAATCAGGAACCAGTTTGCTGCGCAAGGACGGTATGGAGGTTATATGTGTGATCCCTTTTTCTCGAATCAACGGACGGAGAACCTCTGCACTCCGCCCAACCAGTTCGTCACAGAACCGTTTCTGCTTGGAATACTTATCCCGACTGACTAACTCGCCGTAGCCTGGGTCTCCGTAACGAGAAAGACAGATTCCGGGTTGGTTGACAAATTTGATTTTTCCGCCGCCTGTTACATCAGAGGAAACCCATTGTTTCCTGGGTTCAATAGGGAGAACCATACCATTGACATACGCCGAGGCTTTCTCTCTGTTTTCAAAAGATACATTTTCCGGAAGTAATGGATGCCCAAGACAATTCGCGCAATGACCGCAATCGGATGCTGTATGATCGTCCAACGCTCTTACAATAAATCGGCTATAACACTCCTTTGTTTGTGTCAATGCCTTCATCTGCTCTATTTCTTGATATCGTATCTTGGTGACCGCTGAATAATGCTCCTCATTATATAAAAAAGGCTTAGGAGAGATGTAGTATTTTGATTTTTCCTTATAGATAAAGCCATCGTTCATCAAAAATGTGAGAACCTTCTCGATACGGGCTCGTTTGATATTCAAACTGGATTCCAAACCTGCACGACTCATTCCTTCCCGATTCCGAATGCAGGCAAGTATTTGTTCCGTTTCTTCCCTTGTCGGGAAAGCGGTCTGGATAAAATAATTCAGGATCTCTTCATCTTCCTGCCCTGTCATAAGGAAAACAAAGGCTCTCTCAATGTTTCTTCCTGCGCGCCCTATCTGTTGGTAATAAGAGACGATGTTAGACGGCATCTGAAAATGGATAACAAACGATATATCGCCCTTATCATAACCCATTCCCAGTTTTACTGTAGCAACAAGCACCTTGATTTTATTGTGTTTCAGTGCTTCCTCAGCGACTCGGTTTTTCTCATCCTCTTCTCCGTCGCGGGAATAATATGACAAAGCAGAAATCCCGTTCTGTCTCATAAAATCTGCCAAATAATCACAGTCACGCTGTGTCAAACAGTAAATGATCCCACTGCCCGGCAGCTTGTTGATGTTCTCCAGGATCCAAGCATAGCGTTCAGCCTTTTTTTGCAGGCGCAAAACCTGGATCCAAAGTGAATCACGCGACAATGGGCCGCGAGACACAAAAACATGCTCGCCTAACTGGGCTTCAAGATCCGCAATGACACGATTATTCGCCGTAGCCGTCGTAGCAAGAACGGGAACATTAGCAGGCAGACGATGCAGAACCTCCTTAAGCCTGCTGTATTCCAGACGAAAATCATGACCCCAGTCGGAAATACAATGTGCCTCATCGATCACAAACAGGCCTATTTTGATTTGAGGCAGCACAGCCTGTATATCCTCTCGAAATAACGTCTCCGGAGTCACAAGAACCAGATCCACCACTCCATCCTTGATCGCTTGAAGAATATCCTGGCGTCTATCTTTTGTGGTACTATTTAATGCTTCACAGCGCAAACGCATTCGCTCTGCAGCTTCCATTTGGTTTTGCATTAAAACCAACAAAGGGCTTACCACCAATGTTACGCCTTTTCCGCTTTCTCGCAAAAGCTTTGTACAAGCGAAATAGACAAGGCTTTTCCCCCAACCGGTACGCTGAACAACCAGCGTCCTGTGATTAAGGAGGGTGGCCTCAATAGCCTCATATTGGCCGTCACGAAACTGCGCATCTTCTCCATATAGAGATTGTAGAATTGTTGATGCACGTCTATATATTTGATCGTTCTTTATCTCCATCTTACCCAACCACTAACTTATTTGTCTTCTTCAAATACTTCGCCGGGATTGGCGCATCCAGTTCCCAAGTAATATTCATGGGCTTTTCGCCCTCGTGTTTTACATAGTTGGCTGTGCCGAGATAGGTGTAAGCCTCCGCGCCGTTGGTGATCCGGTCGGCCTTAAACTCACGGACGAACAGCAGCACACGGCTGCCCTGCTCTTTGTGATGAATATACCGCTGGCCAGTGGAGGAATGCTCCGCCGTGGTGCTCTGACTCTGCCAGTGGAACAGCCACTCATTGATCGAATAGTCGTTGTACATGGTCGTGGGAGAATAGTCCTTATCCGCCTTATTTAGCGTGACGAAGAACACGTCCAGCTTCTGCTCCGGCAGCCACTTCACGCCCTCACGCACAGTCGCAGGCTTCATAAAGTCCAGTGCCACCAACAGTTGATCGCGCGTATATGTGCAGTGCAGATCCAGTGGGCAGTCAAAGCCCACATCCACCGGTGCATCAATGAAGTCGATACGATCGTATTGATATTTCAGCAGATCGATAATCTCGCCCAGCAGCACAGGGCTGTCTGCCAGGGCATAGAGATTCTCCAGAACCTCGTCGCTGTTCCAATCTTCGGCGGCCTTGCCCCAAACCGTAATATAAAACATCTGGAGCATCCGTTTTTCGATCATGGTCAGCTTATCAAAGTCGACATTGTCCAAACGCGGCAGCAAATCCAACAGGAAAGAGATCCAACGCCGGGAATCAATTACCGCCAATCTTGCCAGTGCTTTCGTCAGCGTTTCCTCCAACGGCTCGCTGAAATCGTCGATCACATCGGCCCGGGCGCACAGCCGGGAGAACGTGGCAAACTTATAGATGCTTCGCGGATCAAGATGATAATAGTCCAAGAAGTTGGCAAGGCTGAGCTTCATGCCGGTATCTTCCTCAAAAGAAGCCACTCTCGTTACCAGGCCAGCGGTATTGCCATAGGAGGCCCGGATGTTATCCAGTATATACTTGGCCGCCTTTTTCTCCAGTTGGATATAGCAGCCCTTGGGCGCAGACACAAAGCCGTCCTTGATCTCCCGGGTCACGCTTCGCGTGGTATTGGAGAGAAGCGCGGCAAACTTGTCCTCAAAGTTATACTTTCTGTTTGCCTGGCCGATGAAGTCGAGAACTGTCAGGCACTCTTTATCCTCTGCCAGTCGCAGGCCGCGGCCCAGCTGCTGTAAGAAAATGGTCAGCGATTCCGTCGGTCTAAGGAACAGGACGGTGTTAACCTCCGGAATGTCCACGCCTTCGTTATAGATATCCACGACGAAGATAAAGCGCACCTTGCCGGAAACGAGACTATCCTTCGCGCTGCGGCGTTCTTCATCTGGAGACTTACCGGTCAGGAACATGGACGGAATCCCATGTTCATTAAAATAACGGCACATAAACTCCGCGTGATCCACTGTTACGCAGAATCCCAGGCCTTTTACATCGTCGATGTCTGTCACGTATTTCAGCAGCGAAGATACAACCAAATCCGCACGCCGCTCAGCCATCATACCGCTGAGCGTGTAAATCTTGGACAGCTCGGATTTATCATAGCCGCCTGCAGACCATTTCAGCTTATCCAGATCCACCGTGTCGGTCACGCCGAAATACTGGAAAGGGCACAGGAGCTTGCGGTCGATGGCTTCCGGCAAACGGATCTCAGCTGCGATACGATTATTGAAATAACCGAGAACGCTTTTGCCGTCCATTCGTTCCGGTGTAGCGGTCAGGCCAAGCAGGATCTTCGGCTGGTAGTATTCCAGCAATTTCTGGTAAGTGGGTGCCGCCGCATGGTGGAACTCGTCCACGATAATGTAATCATAGAAATCCGGAGAGGTCTTCGCGGTAAAGTCCTGCGAATTGAAGGTCTGGATAGATATGAAAAGATGGTCGATGCTGTCGGGTCGATAGCTACCGACAAACATATCCCCGAAGTTCGTATCTTTTAATACTGCCCGAAAAGTATACACGCTCTGTTTGAGTATCTCCTCCCGGTGGGCAACAAACAGCAGGCGGCAGGGTTTGCCTGGATTCTTTTTCTGGAATGATTTATAGTCCAGTGCAGAAATGACTGTTTTTCCCGTTCCGGTTGCGGCAACCACAAGATTGCGAGTATAACCACGGACGGTGCGCTCTGCCTCCAGCTTATCCAGGATTTCCTGTTGATACGAGTATGGCCGGATATCCATGGTATAAATTTCCGGGTTATTGCTGTCGTAGTATTTTTCCGCCTGCAGCGCGCGGGCAAGCCGCTCCCGCTGTCCTTCATCGTAGTATTCGAACTCCTTGTCGTTCCAGTAAAACTCAAAGGTAGCCGCTATTTTGTCGATGGTCTCCGGCAGATCCTTCTTCGTGATCTTTGTATTCCATTCGAGGCCGCTGGTCAGGGCGGCATTGGAAAGGTTGGATGAGCCCACATAGGCTGTCGTGAAGCCGGTGTCCCGGTAGAAGATATATGCCTTCGCATGGAGGCGGGTGATCTTGGTATTGTAGCTAACTTTGATCTGTGCATTGGGGAGTTTGTGCAGCTCCTCAATCGCCTTCACATCGGTTGCACCCATGTAAGAAGTTGTGATGATCCGCAGCTCGCCGCCATTCTGCGTAAAAGCCCTCAGTTCATCCATGATGAGGCGCAGGCCGCTCCACTTGATAAAAGAAACCAGCATGTCGATTCGGTTGCAGGACACGATTTCTTTCTTGAGCTCAGTGTACATCTGCGGCTCGTGAACAGCGCCGGTAAAAAGGCTGGACTGTGCAAGGGAAGTCTCCGGTCTGACAACCTGTGCCTTCTCATCCAATGCCCAGATGCTGTTTTGCCGATCAAAAAGCGCAAGAAGCTGCTCCGCGCGCTCTGCAACCGAGAGCGTATCGAAGTCAGCTTCTTTTGTTTCAGATTGAATTGTGGTGATGATTTGATTGGCTAATGCGACCTGTGCATTCAGATCGCCGCCTTTGTCTAGGAGGTTGTCCAGGCCACGCTCGACCACCTCGGCCACATACTTCGCCAGCGCTTTGGACGCTTCGGCAGTATCAATGGGCGCAGTCTGGCTGAGCTTGTCGGTACTAACAAGCTCACTATCCAATCCTTTGCTGATAATCTGCTCGTAAAGTCCATCGTGCAGCATAGTGTTTTCTCCTATTAACTACAAAGATTGATAAACTTCAACAGTATAATCATAGCACAATACGTAAAATTTTTACAGTGTAATTATATCATTTTTCCTATCATGCTTTCTTTGCCTGACAGATAGCACGTTAAAACAAGCCAGGTTTCCCTCGCAGTTATAAAACAAAGCAGAGGTGCAGATTGATAATCTGCCTATCAATCTACGGGGCACTCCAGTCGTTTGCAAAAGACATACCTTTGAGAACCATCTATCTACTTGCTTGACGCCTGATTATAAAGCTTGTATATTATTGGTATCTAAAATGGGTTGATTTACCATCTTCTTCCATTATCAAAATGTTCTGTGACCTGGTTCAGAACCTATAAGAACAGACAACGGTGGTGAGTAACAGATGACATTTCAAGAGGCAGCTATCGAAAGTGCACATTTATACTACGATTATCTCGAAAAAAACGGCGGTGGTCTGGTTACTTATCGTGTTTTGCGTATTCTGCCGAGTGATAACGCATTTAAGAAAAACGAATATTGGCTTTATCTTGAGCAACGCCCCAGAAACTTAGATGGGCTTCAGATTCGTATTGAGAATTATGAGTACAGCGATGAACAGATCAAACCACTTACATTTGATGCCTACCGACGTAGATTAAAAGTAAGCTTGAACGAGAAAACGCTCGGCGTATTTGATCACTGTAATCCCGAATCTGTAAGCGTTTTTTCTGATTTAAAGTTTCTTGTTCGCAGAGTTGAAGCATGGTATAAGCAATTTGGGGGTGCGGTGATGCTCCCCAAAGGGCAGCAGCTTGTTTCGCTTGCAGATTGCACACTGAAAAGCATACCATCAGCCGATCAGATGACGGCAATAGCAGGCGTCTTATCTCACCCTTTTTCATATGTTTGGGGAGCACCAGGGACAGGAAAAACTCAATTTGTTCTTGCAAGAACTGTTTTATCATATATTCAAGAAGGGAAGAAAGTACTTGTTACTGCGCCTACAAATAATGCTGTTGAGCAAACCTTACATGGACTTCTTCCTGTCTTGGAAGAGGCTGGGTTAGATTACAACAAGTTGGTTATTCGCCTCGGCACTGCTAGCACGAATTTTGTAGAAAAATATCCGGGAGTATGTGAAGATACCGAATATAGCAAAGTAATTGCAGAAATACAGGATCATCTTTCTTCTTTGATGATGGCTCTCTCTGAAAATGTACAATCAAAGAGGCTATACAAGGAGTATATCCAGTATAAAGAAAGATTTGAAACATTTGAAAAAGCAAAAGTCAGTATCGAACATTATACGTCTCAATTACTTGAGAAAAAGCAAGTAATAACGTCACTTCGAGATTCAATTGGACAGGTATCAGCCGATATTTCCGATAGTAAGAAAAAGCTGGAGGAAGTCAGAAATAACTATGGCTTTTTCAATAATCAGGCGCAAGATTTGCTGAAAAGGTTGCAAAATCCGATATATATTGCACTTTCTTGGTTTAACAAAGAAGAACAGAAGCAAAGGATAGATGAAGCATTAGAGAAGGCTCGCTATTATGAGGAGAAAGAGTCTCCCCTGAAAGCTGAGTTAGCTTCACTTATAGATAAGAAAGAACAGCTTCAGCATGATTTATCGGAGAAAAAATTGGAATTTGAAAATTTGCTGTATGAGTTTTCCGCTGACCTTGCGTTTTCTCCTGAATTAAAACAGTCGGTGTCGGTAGTTAAAGAAACCTCCGCCGAGGTTGATCTTCACAAATTAAAATGCATTTATGATGATACAATGCAGGAGCTACTCAGCGAGCGTGCTAAATATACATCTGTATTAGATAAATCAGAACTTTTCTTTGAAGAAGAGCGTCACCAAATCAGCCAGCAAATACAATTTTATGAGCATAGGAAAAATGATCTTGAGCAAAATGATGTCAACAAACGAACTAAGGAAAGCCTAGTAATTGCCTGCACAATTGATGTTTGTCTTAACCGACTTCCTATCTCCGAAGAAAACCATTTTGCTCATGTTTTTTCGGACGAAGCAGGTTACAGCTCGCTAATCAAAGCCGCAACGTTGACCGCGTATAGCGATCGGCTTACGTTTTTGGGCGATCACATGCAACTTCCACCTGTGTGTGAGGCAGATGATCGTATCATTGCAACTGAAGATTACCATCTTCTTGCACTTTGGGCGCAGTCTTCCTTGGCCTTGGAAAACATTTTTTCAGAATCTCCAGAGCTGCTCTGTCAAGACTATCTAAACAAAGCGCGTGTTCCTTTTAGAACTATGGTCAAGTATGACTTAGTTAACTCTTATCGTTTCGGAGAAAGGTTAGCCCGCGTTCTCGCCGATGACGTGTACGACAGGAGTTTTCATGGAAACGATGGGAAAAACACCAAGATTTTTTATATTAACGCACCTAAACGCCCAGAAAAGCAAAGTCGAGTTAGTTCCTCCGAGTGTGATGCCATAGAAGCCTTTCTTAAGCAATATAATGGAAAATATGGGTCTACTGGTATAATTGCTCCTTATAAGAATCAAGTGGCTTTGTTAAAGCAGATAGCAAAAAGAAATCAATTTCCACTTGATTGTATAATTACAGTTCACCAGTCTCAGGGGCGAGAATGGAATAACATTCTTCTTAGCGTAACAGACACGACGGATAAGTTTTTTACAAATTCATTAAATCCCGCAAGCGACGGAAAAAAGGTCATTAACACTGCTGTTAGTCGTGCGAAGAAGAATCTTATTATCGTCTGTGACTATGATTATTGGATAAAGCAAAGGGGGCAACTGATCGGCAAGCTTCTCGCTGTCGCAGAGGAGCTCCCTATTCCCAGATGAATCATAATCTCAAATAAATTACCCGCCCTACCGTTTTGGTAAGGCGGGTAATCGCATAATAAATTGGCTTAAAAAGAAGCTACTGGCTAACTCATCTCATGCTCAATTTTACGAACTGCATAAGGTTTTGCATATTTTAAGTATGCATCACTTACATAAACCGTCCCATTATTGTGAGGCTCAACCCACATGGCCGGATATACTACAATTTGTTTTTCCTTCCCCCCTTTTTTTGAAGTAATAATATCATCAGAGACAAATATGGGGCACTTAGATTCCTCCAGTATGCGGCTTAAAGGAAGAAGCAAGTCTTTTTGACGTGAAACAGACAATAACGGAGCAATTGCTCCATCTCTTCCCCACCTCAATAATTGGGCAGCAGCAGTGCGATCAAGCATACCATGAACATACTGGTTACGATAATGCTTCAAGCACTTATGACAGGCATTTTCACAGTCACAGTTTATAAGTACCCCCTCGACACCAGCTAATAGATTCTGTATATCTTCTGCTACGCTGACAGCATACCCTGCGCCACTCGACAAGCTATCATATAAATAAACGTCAAGAAAAGAACCAGAAGAATTGCTCCTCAGACGATACCCTGTAACAAGTTCAGTGAATTCAATGTCCAATTCCTTGCTGGCAGTTAAGCGCAAAGCTTCCGCAAAAGACTGCGCCGCACGGCTGAGCCACGGATTATCTTTTCGATGAGTATCAATAACATTGTCGTCTAAAGCAAATTCCAGGACGAGCATATCAGTAACAAAATCATATCCAAGATTTGCATTTAATGTGTTCGTGTGTCGGCACGGAGTACGGAGGTATTTACTTTTATATGGCCGGCGAATATCATCCAGCACTGAAGCGTCATTCCCCGGAAAAGCTGCACCACAGTCTCTGCAAATCATAAAGCCATGATCTTCTGCGCCTTTATTCATCATAATAATCCGTTGGTTTTTTCGAGATGCAATCCTTACATATTTCCAACCAGGTATTGCCTGCATCTCATCTGCATCGGGAAGTGTTGAATATAGAGGCTGTTGAACTGCAGTATATTCTTCGGATAGTTGTGCATCAGGTATTGCTTCGCCGTTTCTGGGTGCAAATCCCCATGGGCGAAGCATCTGCCTTGTATACTTCAAATCCACATTACCGCAGAACGGGCAAGTGTCAACATGATCCTCATCCAAGCCAAACCATCCACACTCTGTACAGGTTTGTATATCCTTTAGATAGTTGGGATCGTCAATAAACGCCCGCGCCGGCATCGCAGCACGGCCATTTCTACGCTCACTCCCCGGATAGTACAGGCCGCCAATCTGATAAGTACGCTTGTCTACAACAATAGCGCGTCCTGGTGCATACTCGCCAATGGCAACATCAAGCCCTCTCTCTACCTGATAGTCCAGTTTCCCTTCGTTGTTCAGGATATATGTACTCACAACATTTTTGGGGAAAGAATATGTTGGTATTACGCCTTCTTCGTAAAGCGCATCGAGAAGGGCTTTTGCATCATCAGCAAGTTTTCCACTGTCCAACACACCGTAAAGTTCAGGATGAGCATCCCGTTTCTCCTTGAGCATTTTTAACGCACTTATCAGTTCCTGCTTACATACGTGAAAATCGAAGTTCTGAACTTCATGTGGAATTAAGATGCTATCCTGTACAGACTTAACGTTTTCTAAATACTCCAGAAATTCAGGCAGCATTTTGTCCACAAATTTTGCAGTTGGTATCCTGTCCATACTATCACCACAGCTCTTTAGATACGACTGAAGCAGAACCATACTTAAATGTCTCTGAATCAATTTTTCACTGGAAATATCGATCCACGGTCTTCTTGGATCGCCGCGAAACATGGGGACAGGATCAGAAAAGTACAAGGTATCATGTGGCCCATCTTCACAAAATGTTACTATAGTGGATAAGCTTGAACCTCGTCTGCCAGCACGGCCTGCTCTTTGCTGATAGTTTTCACGCATAGGGGGGATATTACGAAGTCCAACAGCAACCAGAGAGCCAATATCTATGCCTACCTCCATGGTCGTGGTACTACTCAGAATATCTACAGGGCTTTCGCCGTCTTGAATCATGTCCTGAAAGCGAAGCTCATATTCCTCTGTTTTGGACCATAGATTATCTCGTTGGTCTTTATGTGATAATTGAGCTGTATGCTCCTCCGTATCAATAACGCGAATTTTATCTCCGTGAAGTGCATCTTCTATTGGCTTTCTCCAGAAATCTAGAGAACGTAATTCTTCTGCGCCCATGCAGTGAATCTTATTTGACCCACAACTTGGACATTTTTCGTGCAACAGAAACGGTGTCAGCTCGGAGCATTGCTCACAGCGAAACCAAACGTGCTCAGGATCAAAGCGAGGCTTGATACGAGTTAGATCAACGTACAGCTTCCCATTGTCTGGCTGGGCTGCATCCAGGAAAACGGCGCGAAGCACATCTCTCCATATCGCCATATCCTCGGAGCGATCATTCCAACCACAGATATCCTTTATGTTTTTTGAAAAAGACCAGTTCCTATCCAATCCGTACCCGCCATAGTTTGCCCGCACATCATAGCGTACCAGATCAGAAATAGTCTGTCCTAACGCAACGGCGGAATCAAGAATGTTCAGAATCCACGCGTTAAAAAACGAAATGAAATCTTCTTCAGTTATCTCTATTCCGCGCTCCTCAAGTATATCTATTGCATCAAGCAGCGCACTATCTGTGGGTTCTATCCAGGATATTGCAGAATCTTGTAACGTGTTATAACCTCCGCAGAACAAGCGGAGGAGATGTTTTTGCATTTGGATAGGAGCATTTGATATACCAAATCGAGGCTCATACTCCCGGCCTCTGCGTCTACTCCGCTCATAGCTTCCAAGCGCAGTATTGCAATCTTCAGAAAACTTCTTCCTTTCTGGCTCATGAAAGATTTGAACATGATTTAAAGCCGCCGCAAGGCAGAAATAATCATAAAGATCATTCATGGAACGCTCTTTAGTAGATTGTTCCATACTATTTATTGCAAGAGCAAACAGTTGCCGTGCCGCTGTATCGTCTGATGCTTCTGACATATCTCGTGCCAGCTTTGCCGCTCTCTGTCGGCTGTCAGAAAACAGAAGTACTTTTCTCCCTTCATTAGGAAGGGTGTCCGGTTTGTCTGTTTTTCCAGCAACCGGTGGTTGTGATAGAAACTGAGATTTAATTAAGTTGAAGAAAGATTGGTTTCCCCGTGTGCTGAATGATGTGAGCTGTGATTTTGAAAGCTGATGAAGGCAATGTGGGCAAGTTGGGAAAGTCAGAATCTGTGGACGACCTTTTGCAGAATAATCACAATAATATAGTTTTCTGATTCCCGGCTTACCGGCTTTTGAATCATCATAAAAATCAACGAAGCCGTTGTTGACATCTAAGTAGCATGGCCGAATAGGGTTTTTTCCCTGTCGTTTTGTTAACTGGTATTCATTGGAGGGAATAAATAAATGGATTTCCTTCATTTGACGATCCATCAGTTGACCTGAGTAATGCCAAAGATATGTGTGATTTCGTCCGGTAAGATCGTCCTCCAATATATAACCTTTGTAAAACAATGCACCGCATCTTCGATCATTATAAAGCTCATATACGACGCTGTGGCAATGAGGGCACGTTAAATGTCCATCTGACAAGAAAACTTCTCCCAATGTCAAACTACCGTCCGTATGAGAATGTGGGCATTTTTCATTTGCACACGCATAAACTCCTTTGATCCCTCGAAAGAGCATATGCATACGTGCAGGGAAGAGAACAGCGTTTTTATCGTTTTTTGCCAATGGTGCAATAGCAAGCAATACCCCGACGGCATAGAGCGCGTTTTCCATCGGCTGCTCGGGAAATATGCTGGAAGCCAGCTCTGCTAACGAGACCGCAGTTCCGCGACATTTATTAATCAGAACATGGAAGGGCCTATATTCAACCAATCTGTCATACATCCACTTGTACGCTTCAGATAATTCTGAAAAAGGCGCAGAAGCGTTTTCTATTCCATTCCAAAAGTCATTCAGAGCCTGCAAGCACGTCGATTCAGTTTCAAAACTATCCGGATTCGACTTGATTATTCTTTCAAATGGGATATTGTACAAAAGTCTCCCGCTGACATCCTCACGTTCGCCTGTCAAGTAGCAAAATTGAACGCCATCATCCGAAGCGGTTAACTCAGAAGAGAATCGTTTAACAGCATCTTTGTCTTCCGGGGTATTATTTGGCATACTGGCTGTTGTCAAAATAAACTGCACTTGATCGCGGGTAATCTCCAGCTTATGAAAAAGGCGCCGAATAAGAAGGGCCACTTCACCGCCAGATGAGCCACGATACATATGCGCTTCATCAATAATAAACAGTAGTTTGTTTTTCCTATCTGCCTTAAGCCATTCCTTTGTATGATCCCATATTTTCTCTTCTTGTGGCCTCAAGAGCATATACTCCAGCATAGAATAGTTCGTTATCAGAATATCAGGGCAAAACTGCTGGATTTCAAATCGAGTTATTAACTCAGCATCTTCATCGTCCGGAATATGTTGACTGTTATGAAGTCTTTCCAAAAAACTTTTCATATCTGCTTTAGCAGGTATTTTGCCTTCGGATAGCAGATTATTGTAATACTCTATTTCCTCCTCGCTTTGAGGAGAAGTCATTTTGGTAAGTGTTCGTTCAAGCTTATGATCCTCACTGCTCTTCGGCTCTATACCCGGATAAGGGGTACGACCAGTATACATTCCAAATTGTGGTCTGCGAGTATCGGAGCTGCAAGTTTCCCGGAAAATGTGAACAAACGCATTTTTAGGATCACCTATCAATCGCCGTAAGCGACTTACCTGATCTGAAACAAGCGCATTCATGGGATACATGATAATACTCCGGATGCCTCTCTTCTCCCATGTATCCGGGCAATCATGTGCTTCCGCTGTCAGTTTGGCAAGGAGCGGCCACATAAAACACTCAGTTTTACCGGAACCTGTGCCTGTAGAAACGAACAAGTCTTCTCCCTTATATGCGCGCTCCAAGGCTGTAATTTGATGATTGAATGGCGCCGGATAAACACCGAGGCCCGCATCAGAAAGCTTTATAAAGTATTCTTTCAACCAATCCGGAATCTGGGCATAGCTTATTCCGTTAGCTGTTGTCTTATAAGCGGGAGCAGATTCAATATAAGGCTTTTTGTATAGTAAGCCCTCATTATCCAAAGCGCCTTTAATTGCATTCAGTAGAACAGGTGATTTTCCAAAATATTGAGACTGTATGTAGTTTTCAAGTTCACTTCTGAGTTTGAAATGAATAGAGTTCGCGCCGTTTGACATGATCTATTCCTCCACAAATTGATATCCTGACATTTCCAACACATGCCTGATGTCATAAAAAACGCTTGTAGTCATCACCCTGTTGAAATTATGGGGATAATTAATATAGGTGTTTGGCCAACTGTAGAGACGAATTACATTCATTTCTTCCGGTGGATAAAGATAGTCAATGTGGAGAAAAACGATATCTCCATCTATTTTATATGAAGTCGGCGGAAGCGTTTTCTGTGTACTGAGACATGCATTTGATAACGCGCGATAGTCATTATCTGAAGTCATCCATGCAGGAAGCTGTGAAAAATAAATTGTGTTGTTATCTTGCTTGTAAAGATAATATAAATCCGAGCCAGGAATTCTTTGCCGTGCAAGCGATATTGTCCCATCATAATCCGGCGCCTCAGTCCAATAACCAGATCTAAATGGTGGTCGTAAACGAAGATACTCAAAATCCGTTGAACCAATATATGTAGTCCATTGCGCTTGGGATAGGACCGATTTCCATATATCAGTTAGCGTTGGCTTTTGAAGCTGAAACATTTCGGAGAGAGAGATGCTGTTCGCATCCCGCGCAGGTCGTAATGGATAATAACAACCCAGTCCACTGACCCATCGCTTTTCAGATAGCGAGTTACCTCTTATATATGTATTATTGACGCCAATGCCGGTTTTGCGTGGAGGAACTATCAATCTATAAGGACTGTGATAAACCGCTCCAGAGTCCCTTAATATTTGGTAGATTTCTTCACTTTGCTGCTCGTACTCTAATGAAAAAGCGGATATCATTTCTGGATAGATATCGATGATAGACTCAAGCGCCTTTTCAATACGAGCCTTAAAATGGGTAATGCTTGCAGGCTGAAGATCCTCTTGAATATCCCATAAGGACGAATAGCCTGTCTGGCCAAGGAAACTATAAATCACCCTTGCCATCCAAGACAATTCATCTTCGTGAGTTCCTCTCTTAATATTAAATTCCTGGCTGATTGATTTGAGAAGCTCAAAATAATCTGTCATTGAGTCTCACCCACAGGCTGCGGTGTATGATCCTTTTTATACTCTTCTAATTCGCCGCTCAATCCGAGAAAGCATGCAAGCGGTTCAAGCACGAATGTATAGTCCTCTTCTGTTGTATTGCCAGGTAGCAACGCATGATAATCGGTAAGCATTCTCTGAACAGCTTTCTTGGCATATAGGCTCAGCTTCATCTCTTTAAGGAGCTTGTTATAACATTTTCTCTCGTTAATTTTTTCTTGTACAAATTCAGTAAAAGGCTCAACCATGTATCCACCGACATAGTTCATGGTCGGCGCTGAATCGACGAAAGAATCTGTGTATAACGGGAAGCAATAATTGATAAGGCTATTCGGTTCAATCGCAAGGTCTTCTCCAAATGGATGAACCACCATATAGAAGCGGCGCCTTTGTGAAAGCAGTCTTAATATGCCGGAATACCAACTATGTTCAAACATGTTTTCTATAACAACAATCTCTGTATTTGAATTTGTAGCTTGCTGAAGATCGCTTTCATTGAAATCTCCATCGCAATGTAGCGTTCCAGGTGTACATCCATATAAAGCCAGAGAAAAAGCGTTCGCGATCTCGAGCCCATTTGGCCCCGCTAAAAGGAGCGGCACCTTGCTCAGATAAGCTGCATATAAAATACCCGACAATCCGATCACTTTATCGCTTGAAACGCCCGCTTCTTGTAACTCAGCTTGCACTGTTTGAAGCAATTTCTCCCAATTGCCATTTTGTTCAAGCTCAGCAATATCACGATACGTCCCTTCTGTATAATGGGAGTTCGTGAGTACAGGAGAGGTGCCTACATTTGATGAATCGCTGAACGGGCGTGTAAAGGCATATTCAGCTATAAAGGCTGCTGCATTTTTTCTGGCCTGATCTATCTTTGCATTTACTTGCTCTTCCACATCGTTTGCAAGCTGTTGTTTTTTCTCTATCTGCTCTTGCAACATTTCAACGCGGTTGTCGAGCGCAGTACATTCCTTTTTCTTCCTCTCCAACTGCATCTGAAGTCTTGAATCTTCTTCTCTGGATTCGGATAGCTTCTGCTCTGCGGCATCAAGTAATTTTTGATTCTGTTCTTCCCATTCCTGACGCAATTCAGCATGGCATTCTTTAAGCAGTGTTTCATCATTTCGGATGATCTGCGCCATTATCTCATTCTCAAATGTTTTTCCAAACAGAACATCTTCTGATTTCCTTGTCAGTTCATCGATAAGGTCGCGCGCTTCTTCAATACTACAGTCACATTTAGAAGAAATTTCAATTAGTATTTCTTCAATGGGGAGCTCGCTAATTAAGTCCTTAAAGAGACGATATTCATTTTTCCTATATTCTTTTTGCTTGAAAATGGACCATGACATTCTGCTAAGAAGAATCTCTTTTGCCATCTCTAAACTGTTTTTTACCTTTTCAACTCGCTTTGGTATACCTGTATTTATAAATCGAAGAAATGTTTTATTTTCAATATGAACAACATCATTTTCAGAATATTCAAACTCTGCCAGTGCAACAACACTCTGTTTTAGAGAGGCAATACCCGAGCTGTAATCCAGCGAAGCAGCATCGCATAAAAAGCCTTCATATACAGCACCATTAAAAAACGAAATCATCATTCTTTCTGATATTGTCGAAATTGATATCCCAGATTTCAGTTGTTCCTTCAATTCAGATATGCTGTAACAATTATCTATCAAAACAGTTTCTATCGGAATATACTGTGGATTGTATAATGCAATATAATAGTCTTTGGTTGGATCAAACTTGTTTGGTGTAACGGCCCAGTTCCATATTCCGAAGAAGCCATCCTGTCTTTCAATATCTTTTTTGTTCTGATAGAGATATGCTATTGACGGTGTGTTCTCCAAAAAACCGGAGCAAATTTCTCCGTCAACACTTATATCAGCAAGCCTAAGAAGACGCGCTAGCCCTCTTTCATCTGTATATGTACAGCATAGAGAAAGGAAGGAATAATCCGTAGCCGGTGAAAAGATCTCCTCTTGGACGGCATACTCCGCAAGTTTTTGATATCTTTGAAGTTCTGCTTGATAATCAGCGAGTTGTGTATTTAACCTCGTGTTTTCTTCCACAAGTGTAGCTTTAGAAAGCCGCAGTTCATCACGTTCATTTTGCAGACTATCAATTTTCTCACCTGTTTCCAGAGTTCTTTCACTTAATTCGTTTTCAATTTGTTCTACACTCTCTTTAGCCTCTTTCGCTGTCTCTTCCGCTTGACCGAGCTTCGCCTTCAACTCAATAGCATACTTGGTCATCGATACATATTCTTCTGAGTAATTCTCTCCTGACAACAAAAAGTACAGCTCAATCTCGTCTGAGAACATGCTCGTAGACAGTGTTTCAGTTAAAGCAGCTTCTGCTTTCTTTCCTTCTGAAATCAGTTTATCAGTAATCTTTTGTATTTCATCAAGCCACTGATGAACACAACTATTGATGGCTCTGCATATGAATTCCTCGTCTCTGTTCTTTACAACGAAAGAGAACATCTCGTCTTCAGAGGCTTTTTTGTAGTTTAATCCGTTTTTAATACGATTAAAACTCTGTGGGTTCTTGCGAAAGAGCTCCTTGAAATTTCGCGCAGTTATGATTTTGCAAAGAGAGATAAGCTGTTCATCAGTAAGAAGAGATACATAGTTTGTCATAACGGATCTCCTTCGTTCATTCTTTTTCTTTCGCTGAAAACTGGTTTTTAAGATGCTTTATCGATTTCTCCGGTGCAGTTCCTCGCCGCATAATCTGATAGAGCCATTTCTTCGTCTGCGGATAATCTATCATCTTTTGAGCAAGCGACCCAACACTATGTGGAACAGGGATTTCATTTCCGCGGAATGAGTTAAGCTCCGCTAAAAGAAGAGCATCATCTTTGGTAATTCTATCCTCTCTGTCTCTTTTGAAAAGCGCAACCCAAACAGTATCTAATCCTATGCAGATTTCAATTTCTGTTCCGAGAGAGATTCTGTCAATTGAACAGTACGATTGTGCTACAATATTACGTTTTTCCAAAATGACACCGTTCCGACGAATGACCGCCTTACCATCGTACGGGAGTAGTATCTTAATCATTTTTTGTGCTGGCAAATCAAAATGTTGTCCACCTGAAATATCATGCCCATTTATATCTTGCACTTGAAATGTTGGGATTTCTCCAGCTTCCGTTAACGGCTCTTTCCAAATATAAAGATATTGTAGGACGTTTGCCTGCCCTGAAGAGATAAGTTGCTGCCTTCCATTACAATCTATTTTATAAATCTGACCATGTTTCGAGCAAATTTGAGAGCGGACTGGAGCATATGGAAAAGTTGTTATTCTTTTTTCGCGCCGTCCAGATAAATGTAGGATAAAATAATCGTCTGGAAGTTTTAGTACGTAGGGAGTTTTTATATGTATTGGCCAAATCGGGTTTACCTGTAGAGGAGAATCCGTTAGCCTATAGTGCATAGATAAGAAAAACTTCGCAGCGTCTTGGTCTAATGCGGTTGCTTTTATAAGATACAGCCGCCATGTATTCCAACCTGAACGTATTTCACACTGTAAAGAAAAAGTAATGCTGGAAGTCAAATAGTACAATGGTCTTGTCGTCAGCAGATAGTACTCTTTTTCAACAAGGATATCAGAATCTACTGTCATCATTTTTCCGGTATGTACTTGAAATAGACTTCCCTTTCGATTAATTCCTTTCACTTGTCTTGGCCAAAATGACATCAGTCGATTTGATGTCAAAACCTCATATTTTTCAGAAGGGACATTGCCAACCGGTAGATATGTAATTGCCTTTTCACTAAACCGCTCGAAGGAGTATGTGTAGCGGGCAACGTCAGAGGCTATAATCGTTACACTTTGTGTTTGTTCGTTTTTTATAATATCTTGTGGAACATATAAGAGACCAAGCTCCAATCTAAACGTATTTTCTTCCTTGATTAATCTGATAGGTAGTTCGTGTTCATTTGCCTTATAAGTAGGTGTGTATAGCGGCCCAAAGGTCCTCTCCGGGCAGTTTTTGCTTTCCTCATAGGCACTGTGCCGAAAATGTCGAGCTTTTTCATAGCCTTCGGTCAAGGTTACATATTGACCGCAAAGCTCACACATGAAAAGGCCACTGTGTGCAGAGACTGTTCCACCTGGATGGATCTTAGCTGCCTCTGCTGCTGTAACGCGCGTCCAACCGTGTTTTGACCACATACTAACGTGATTTAAAGTTGCCATACCCTCACCCCATCACTATGTGCAGACTTAATAGTCTTGCCAACGGCAGTATTTCCTTAAAAAGGATTATAGCACGGTATCTCCGACAATTACAGACCAATTAGTTTTTTGAGCATCTGCAAAATTCAAATATCCGAATGGCGCACTTCTATACGGGGTAGCGTGAGCTGCCCCGTAGTGCGTCCTGCGGAGCCTGGATGCCTGTCCGAACAGTCATCCTTTGCGTCGCGCTGCTCCGTACAAGGGGCTGCTCCCCTTGCGATGCTGCGCATCTATCCTTGCACAACCATGAAAGGAAGCCGTTTGTTTATCAGCCGGCTCCCTCTCATGGTTTTCTATTATCTCTTCACGTTCTGCTGGACAACGTTGCGTGGATGGGATATAATCATATGAACTTTCTGTAAAGTCAGCGGAGTATAGTAACAATTTGCTGTTTACTATGTCGTTTATATATGTAAATGCTTTTCCCTTCACGTGCGATCAGAATTCATTTTACTCGGCGGGTTTTGCTGGGCAGCGTCATACAGACACAGCCTAAATATTTGAAAATTCTGTAAACACTACTATTTGTAGTAACATTTTAACAGTTGCAATGTCGTTAATAATTGGAGATTTTCTTATGCCTCCTCAGACAATCAGAATCCCATATGACAGCAACCTTCGCTATCTGCCTCTCGTCTATCTGCTTCCTGAAGAGCTGATGTCGAGATGCCCCACACTGATGAAGATTCCCCGGAATCCTTATCAGGTACTCCAATCCAATGAATGGCTGTACCTCATCGACAGTGATCAGTTCCTCGATGAGATTATGGACGCGGTATCTTCGCTCGTCTTTCCCTTTTTCGGTTTTCGCGGCTGGAAGGAGCATTATACAGGAGACTTCCCTGTGTGGAGGCTCTCCTACTCCATGCCGTTGTGGGCCAAAGGTGTTGAGCAGGAGATCGGTTGGAACCTGCAGCGTTTGTTTCAACTTCCTCGTAATGCAGAGATCGTCTTTCTGCCGGAAAAACAGATCAAGGAGCTCTTTGAGAAGATCGTTAAAAAGGTGATCGCGGAACAGGGATGGCAACCGATGCTGGATGCGCTGCATGAGATGCCCTGCGATGAAGATTTCGAGAAACAACGCACAAGCGTCCGAACAGATTTTATCCGCAAATGGTATCACACGCGATCCAAGAAAGTGCAGTCTGTTTCGCTGGAAAGGTTCCGAACAGCGAATTGGGATTCAGAGGATGACAGGTTGTTTTACTTTCCCGATCCCCGATTGCATCTTGAGGAATATGTCTGTGCCAGGGTAGACGCGGAACGGTTTCTCAAATCGCTGCCATGGAAAGAGCGCCGCATCATCCAAATGCGGGATGAGGGTTACTCCTATATGGAAATCGCTGTTGAGCTTGGTTTCGCTAATCACAGCAGTGTAATCAAGCGGATGAAAAGCATCAAGAAGAAATATCAAAGCTATATGGAGGCATGAGCCGCGCAAGTCTGAAAAGACCGGCGCGGTTTTTCGTGTCCGAAAACAGAAAGGAAGGATCAGAGTTATCCAAAACGCACTCGTACCCATTGAAAGAAAATCTGACGGTTCTCTCTATCGCATGACACCTGCACAGCAGCGAGATGCCAGAAAAATCATCCGCAAGCTCTGCAGCAATTGTGTCAACGACAATTGTATCCGTCTCGACCAAGGTGAAGAAGTCACTTGTCCGCGAATGCTCTCTGCTTCTGTTTGCTGTCGATTCTTTCGGAATGTTCTCTTGAAAAATCCGGAGGCCGGCACATTGGAGGCAGAGATTTTTACATCAGGCACCAGAAAACGCTGTGCGGTATGCGGCAAAACCTTCTGTGCAAAAGGCAATCGTGCGAAATATTGTGCTGCATGTAAGGTAGTCGCTCAACGCCAACAGCAGGCAGAATATGCAAGACGAAAGAGGGCGAGCACCAAAAACAACTTATAAAGAGAACCAATGTATATGAAAGAATTTTTGAAATGGAGGAATGCAACTGAACAAAGAACTTGAAAAACTGCGAGCGGACAAAGCAAAGGCCGAGAAAGAACTGGAGTATCTTCAGCATGATATGCAGCGTTTGCAAAACCGGGTTGAATATCTGGAGAAGGGAGAACGGCAGAAACGCGCGCACCGGCTTATCACGAAAGGCGCGGCGATTGAAAGTCTGGCCCCGGCCACAAAGGAAATGGGCGAAGCAGATTTCTTTTCCCTGATGGAAAAGATCCTCTCGCTACCTGACGTGCTTGCCCTGCTGCCAAAGGAGGACGCAGAATAGCACTTTATCATTTCAGCGTTACTCAGATCAAACGCAGCGAGGGAAAATCCGCTATCGCGGCAGCGGCCTATCGTGCCGGAGAAAAACTCCACAGCGAATATTACGGCAACGACCCGGACTATCGGCGCAAGAGCGGCGTGATCTGCTCAGATATTCTTTTGCCACCGCACGCGCCGGAAAGATTCAAAGATCGTGAGACGCTCTGGAACGAAGTCGAGAAAATCGAAAAGCATCCCAAAGCCCAACTCGCCTACAGCTTCGACATTGCCTTGCAAAACGAATTCACACGCGAAGAGAACATGGTGCTTGCCCGGCAATTTCTTCAAGACGAATTTGTCAGCAGAGGCATGATCGTAGATTACGCGATCCATGAAAAAGACGCGGGCGAAGGTGGAAATCCGAATCCGCATTTTCATGTGATGTGTCCGATCCGGCCTCTCAATCCTGACGGAAGCTGGGGAGCAAAACAGCGGCGGGAATACATCCTGGACGAGCATGGTAACCGCATCCCGAACGGCAAAGGCGATTATGAATTTAATGCCGTCCCCACGACCGATTGGGGCAGCCCCGAAAGACTGGAGGCATGGCGAAAGGCATGGGCAGATTGCTGCAATGCGAAGTTTGAAGAAAAGCAATTGGCCGTAAAAGTTGATAACCGATCTTATAGGCGTCAGGGCATTGAACAAATCCCGACCGTCCATGAAGGCCCGGCAGTTCGTCAGATGGAGGCGCGCGGCATCAAGACCGACAAGGGAAATCTGAATCGTCTCATCCGTGCGACAAATCAAAAGCTGCGAGAGATTGCAAGAAAGATAAAAGACCTTTGGGAAATCATCCAAGAGGCTAAGGCTCAGCTCGAAAAGGAAGAGCAGGCTGCCAGACAGTCACCAAATCTGATAGAAATTCTCATCCAGCGTTGGGAACAGCGCAACGCCGGCGCATGGTCATTAAAGGCAAAGGCTAAGAATTTTAATGACTACTCAACCCTTTTGGAGTTCCTGAAAGAACGCAAGCTCTACAGGCTTGCAGATCTTGAAAAGTACATGGACGGTATTAAGGAAAAGTCCAATAGCATGAATGCCGAGCTGAAAGCAAAATCTTCCCGCATGAAGGAGCTGCAGAACCTGATTCGCTATGCTGATGACTTCAAACGCTTGAGGCCACTTTATGACGAGCTGAACGCAATCAAATTCAGAAAGAAGCGGGACGCATTTTATGCCGAGCATGAAAGTGAACTGCGGCTGTTCTATCTGGCCAAGCGAAAGCTGGATGCTGTTTCACCGGATCACAAGTTCCCGGTGCCGGCGTGGAAGAAGGAATTGAAAGGATTGGAGGTGAGTTATAAAAAACAATCCAAAGAGTTAGAACCCATCCGTCAAGAGTTGAAAGAACTCTACAGAATCAAAGGAAAAATCGACTATATCCTGCGGCAGCAAAACAAGGAGGCTGAACAGGATAACAAAACCAATCAAAAGAAGGAGGAATATCTATAAGAAAAAAGAACATTAGCCAGGGAACTTCAATCGCGCAGCCCCGGCTGAATAAGAAAAGAAAAAATTGGAAGAATAAAAGGGGAGGTGAGCCTGATGGAAATGGATGTTCGAGATAAGGAAAAGCGCGTAAATATCTGGCTCACCCATGGCGAGAGCCAGGACCCTGAGCTGATGGAATCCTTAAAAGCTATTTATAAGGAATACAAGGCCAAAAAATATCTGGTCGCGGTCTTTGAGTCCGGGACGGAGGACCTGCAGAGCCTGACGCGGGAGCTGCTTCGTTATAACCGTGTCCGTCTGCGTGAACTGGAGGACAAAAAGCAAAAGGCGCACGATTACGCCAGATAAAATGGGGAGGCTCCGCCGAAAAGCGGAGCCTCTTTTCGACATTTTCAAAAATCCTCTTGCAATCCTGAAAAGTTATGATACAATATTATCAGCAAATAAAGATTGAAAGGAGGAACGATTTGTGATAGAGACCTTTGACATTGCGGGATACTGCCGAATCTCCGTAGACGAGGAGCTGGACAGGGACAACACCTCCATTGAGAACCAGAAGGCGATCATTGAGGATTTTGTCAAAGAAAAATTCCCCGGCAGCAGCCTGACCTTCTTTGAAGACCGCGACCGCTCCGGGTACACCTTTGAGCAGCGCGAGGGCTATCAGAAGCTGCGCAAGGGGCTGCTCAATCACACATACGATATCCTGGTGGTCAAGGACTTCTCCCGATTCTCCCGCCGCAACAGCAAGGGGCTGGGGGAACTGGAAGACCTGCGAGACGCCGGAGTGCGCATCATCTCCATCGGCGACGGGATCGATTTTCCCAACGATGACCAGTGGCTGAACATCCAGCTGCGCTTTCTGATGAACGAGATGCCGGTCACCGACACCTCCAAGAAAGTCCGCGCCGTGGTCAACCGCCGCCAGAAGGACGGCAAATGGATCTGCGCTGCGCCCTACGGCTATAAGGTCAACGCCCGGCAGGAGTTTGAGATCATCCCGACCGAAGCCGAGATCGTGCGCAAAATTTATGAGCTGTACATCGACGGCTGGGGCTATAAGCGAATCGCCAATTACCTGACCGACGAGGGCATCCCCACGCCCCGCATGTCCGAGCGGGAGCGCAAGGAGGCCGAGGGCAAGGAATATAAACGCCCGGTCAAGGCGGAGTGGGCCATCGTGTCTGTGCAGGGCATCCTGGAGAACGACTTTTACATCGGCACACTGCGCCAGAGCAAATATACCCGCCAGAAGATCAACGGCAAGGATGTGAAGAAGGACGAGGGCGAGCAGATCGTCATCGAGAACCATCATCAGGCGATCATCAGCTACCGCGACTTTCGTATCGTGCAGGAGCTGCGGAAATCCCGATCCAAGAGCGACTACAGGGGCGTAAAAAAATACGAGAACACCTATACCGGGTTTCTCGTGTGCGGGGACTGCGGCAGCCCCATGTTCTCCATGAGCCGGGCTGACCTTCGGGACGCCTATCGATGCGGCACCTACCACCGCCGTGGACTGAAAGGCTGCACCAGCCACTATATCCGCGTGGACACGCTGGATGAAGTGGTGAAGGACTACCTGCGAAAAGTCCGGGAGACCTCGGCGCAGATGATCGAAAAACTCCAGGCCGATATCCAGAAGCAGGACAAGGACCTGGAGGAAAAAGAGCTCGCCGCGGACAACATGGAGGAAGTCCTCGAAGAGCTGCAGGAGGAGCTGCGGATCGCCAAGCGGCAGCGGATACGCGACCTGACGAAGCGCCCCCAGAACGAGGCCATCATCAACGAGACCTACGATGAGATGGAGGCGGATATTGAAAACCGCATTTCCTCGCTGAGCAAACAGATCGAGATGACCAAGGATCGGGAGAACACGATCATCCGCGTCAACCGCGCGGCCAAGACCGCCATCGAGGTCTTTGACGAGATTCTGGAGAAGGACAAGCTTGATCCGAAGGATCTGCATCTGATCATCGACAAGATCTATGTCTATGAGGACCACGTACAGGTCAAGCTCAAAGCCGACATCGACAGCATCCTGCGCTGCGGCATGCTGCCCGAAGACCCGGAGGAAGCCCCGCAGGAAGTAAATGTAGGCGAAAAGTTGGAGGAATCGAGCTTAAATTTTAATTCAGGCACGAAAGACAGCTTAAATGTCACAATAGTCCAGAGCGCAGAGAAGCGTCCGGACAAGGTTTTTCGTGCCAATGTTATCTGTGACGGTGACCCGCTGGAGATTTTCACGGACAAGGACGGAGAGCTGATCTTCAAAAAATATTCGCCCATCGGGGAGCTGGGGGACTTCGCCGGGCAGCTTTGCGACAGCCTGCGCCGCTCCACCGACGCGATCGCCGCGGTCTGCGACCGGGACGCGGTGATCGCCATTGCGGGCGGCGGACGGCGTGAGCTGCTGGAAAAGCCCATCAGCAGTCAGCTTGGTGAGATTCTGGAGGAGCGGGCGCTCTACCGCCACATGGGCGGCAGCGGCGTCAGCGTGTGCGAGGCGGACGAGAAGTACGTTGTCTCTGTGGCGGCGCCTGTCATTTCCGAGGGCGACGTGATGGGCGGCGTGCTCTTCGTCGCGCCGAAGGACGCCCCGCCGGCAGGCGAGATCGAATACAAGCTTGCCCAGACAGTGGCGGCCTTTCTGGGCAAGCAGATGGAGAGCTGAGGACGGTCAGCGGAGCGCGGCTTCCCGGCGGCGGAGACCGCGTTGCGTCGGGACGAGCCCATCACAAAAAATTCAAAATATTCCCAATCTTTGTTCAAATTCCTGAAGAGAAATCTTAACACTTGTGTTGTACCATATGCTTACATCAAAGGAAAACGAGGTGCAAGCAAATGAAAAACACATTGATGGATATGCGCAGGCTTTCCGCGATTCTTCTCGCGGTAATGCTTCTGTGTTCGGTCACAGCGGTCTCCGCCTTCGCCGCGGGCAGCGCCCCGGTCCTGACTTACGCCGCAGCGGGCCATGCCCCGGAATCTGCGGCGGAGGTATACGCGCAGAACGTAAACTCCATGGTCTCTGTAACAACGACGGAGAAAGTCAACATGTTCGGGTACGACGCCCTGACCGGGGGCGCGGGCTCCGGCTTCATCATCACGCAGGACGGCTACATCCTGACAAACTACCACGTGGTGGAGGCCGCTGAGGAGATCACCGTCGGCATGTATGGCGGCGAGAGCTACACCGCCGAGCTGATCGGCTATGACGCCAGCAACGACATTGCCGTTTTGAAGATCGACGCCTCCGGCCTCACGCCCGTAACCTTCGGCGATTCCGACAAGGTCGTCGTCGGGGAAGATGTGGTGGCCATCGGCAACCCCCTGGGCGAATTGAACTTCTCCCTGACCAAGGGCGTCGTCAGCGCGCTGGATCGCGACGTCTCCTTCTCCGGCAACGTGCGCCTGAAGCTCATTCAGACCGACTGCGCCATTAACTCCGGCAATTCCGGCGGCGCGCTGTTCAACATGTACGGTGAGGTTATCGGCGTCACCAACGCAAAGCTTGCCGGCAGCGGCTTCGGCGCCGCGCCCGTCGAGAGCATCGCCTTCGCCATCCCGGTCAATTCCATCGTGGACATTGCCGAGCAGATCATGACCAAGGGCGAGATCTCCAGCCCCTATATCGGCATCTTGGTCGGCGATGTGGACGAAAATCTGCGGGCCTACGGCATCCCTGCGGGCGGCAATGTGGTCGAGGTGACCGAGGGCTCTCCCGCCGATGAGGCCGGGCTCCAGAAGAACGACGTCGTTACCGGCGCGAACGGCGATCCCATCACGGACCGTGACGATCTGGTCAAGCTCATCCATTCCTGCGCGGCAGGCGACAAGGTGGAGCTGACCGTCTACCGCCAGGGCGAGACCGTGAAGCTCACCGTCACCGTGGGCGAAAATGTCAAGAGCGCTCTGCCCGAAGCAGAGAAGACCGAGAACGCCGAAAAGTAAATCCGGACATCAAAAACAGGCTGTTGCTTTGAACTGCAACAGCCTGTTTTTTCATTTGATCAGAAAGCTCTGGCCGAAGCCGTAGGGCGAACCGTGGCGGCCGAGACAAACATGCTCTTCCATGGCCGCGCGGTCGGTGACCACGAAGCCCGCAAGCCGGTCGATGCCGAAATCCAGCAGCGCCGGACACATGGGCACCGAGGGGCCGGTCAGAATGGTGGTGGCGTCCTCACACAGCTCCAGCAGGTGGGGCAGGGTCTTGTTGATAAGGCTGCTGCCCGTGATGATCACAAGGTCGCAGCGGGGCAGGATCCAGTCGCAGGCGGCGTCCGGGTAGTCCCCTGGCTTCGGCGCGCGTTCGATGATGTACACAGCCCGGGCCTGATCCCGCAGGCCCGCCGGGCCGCGCATGTGCCCCACGATGCCGACCGTCCTGCCGCGCAGCTCAAGGCCTGCGGTGGCATAGATCTCCGGCGCAGCGCGGCAGTCCAGCGCCGCGAGCCGCGCTGGCGTGTTGTAGAAGGCGTTGGCTGCGGCGAGGCCGTAGCTTGCCTCCCGCATATTCCAGCCGGCAGCAAGCTTTGCCGCTTCCCGCAGCGGCAGGCCCTGCAGCCCCTTCGGATACAGGGGTGGGATGCTCTCGCCCTTTGTCATCATGCCGAGCCCTATTCCCTCTTCCGCTTCGGCCATGGCCCAGCATTCTCCCCCCGTCGTCTTGAGGACGGGGGCTTCGCTTTTTACGCCGTCGATCAGCGCTTCATAGAGCGCGCGATAGTCTTTTTTCATAAAATTTCCCCCGTTCACTGTTTGTCCGTCACGTCCGCCGAGGCAGGGCGGCGTCTTGTCTCGGCCCGATCAATATACTTTTTTTGTTAAGTTTTAGTCTAACACAGCTTGGACAAAAGCACAAGCAAAATAAAAAACTCCGCGGCGATTGCCGCGGAGTTCAGGTGTTTATGCGATTAGAAGTTCTGCTTCTTGAGCTTGGGGAGCAGGATCACAACGGCGGTGCCGGAGAGCAGCAGGAAGGCTGCCCAGAGGCCGAGATTGCTCTCGTCGCCGGTTCTCGGGCTCGCGGAGCCCTGTGCGGTGGTCAGGATCTGGAAGGTGGTGCTGGCATACTCGCCGCTGGTGGTAAGAACCTTGATGGTGTAGGTGTTGCCGCCGGAGCGCTTGTTCAGGAACTCGAAGCTCAGGGTGACGGTTCTGCCGTCCCAGGACACGCCGTAATCAGCGGGATCGGTGAGTTCGATGTTGCCGACATAGACGCGGGAGATCGGCTCGCTGCTGCGGAAGCGCAGGCTTCTGGTGCTGTTGAGGACGTGCTTGTCGGTGTCAAGGGCGCGCAGCGTCGGGCCGACACGGAAGGACACCACGTTGGAGTAGAGGCCCTCGGGATCGCGGGCGTCCACAACCTGCAGGTAGTAGGTGTGCTCAGCAGAGAGGGAGTTGAGGAAGTTCGCGCCGAGCATGATGTAGCCGTAGTTCAGATCCCAGTACTGGTCGATGCGCACGGAAGTGGGGCTGCGCATGTCGCTGTAGGTGCTGTAGCGGACGTCGGGAACGATGTTGCCCCAGTCATAGGGCTTGTAGTTCCAGCCCTTGCCGGCGAGGTCGTGGATCTCGGAGTAGAAGGTCAGAGGATCGGAGCCGCTGTACCAGACCTGACCGTCGGGCGTCAGCATGGCGTTGCCGGTGATGCCGCCGGACTTGACGATGAAGGTGCCGAGGATGACCTGCTCGGTGGTGCTGCCGTAGGTCGGGAAGCCGATGAGGTAGTACTGGCCGTCAGCCAGGGTATCCAGATAGCTCTCTTCCAGGACGACGGAGTATCCGTCACCGGAGCGGTAGTAGTTGTTGACGGAGAGCGCCTGAACGTAGGAACCATTGACAGCAGCGACGCCGAAGCCGGTCATCTTCTGCATGTCGGCCTTCTTCTCAGCGGTCACGAAAACCGCCTGGGCATGCTTGTCGTTCTTGTCGTAGGGGCTGTTAAAGACTTCGAAGTTGCCGTAGCTGGAGGTAACAGTGAACATACCCATGTTCACCTGGCTGCTGGCCTGGCCGATCGTGGCAAAGCCGAGGAGATTGTAGTCGCCGTCGGGCAGAGCATTCAGCACGTCCTTGCTGATCGTGACCTTCGTCTTCTTA
>Ga0310695_10002254_pt1 | contig 41399 bp, 58 predicted proteins | sample RumenRJG_04DNA_FD_203882 | JGI IMG/M metagenome (GOLD analysis project Ga0310695, IMG submission 203882) | Bovine rumen microbial communities from Lethbridge, Alberta, Canada - RJG_04 (v2) (version 2) | ecosystem: Host-associated > Mammals > Digestive system > Stomach > Rumen | place: Canada...
TGCCCTGGATGATGTACTTGCCGTCGAACGGGTGCCTGTCGTAGATGCTTGCGGCAATGGCCGTCAGCAGCTTCTGCTCATGCGTCGGGGGCACACCACGAAAAATTCCGTTATCACCACATCTCACCCCATGCTGCTGATTGGCAGCCAGGTGAATGTCTTGCGGCACGATGAGCGCACGCGTCTCGATGCCCTCACCGGCAATGCGGCTCACGATGGCCTCGATGTCCTCCGCGCTGATCCGCTCGCTCGTTTCCACTTGGATGTTGCACTCGCCGTGACCGATGAGCACCTCACAGGCCACCTTCGGGTTGGCTTGCGCCCACCTCTGTCGCCCCTCGGCAGTGCTCAAATCCAATTTGCCATCATTGCTCCATCGGTTCCTGCTCTTTGTGTAGCAGAGGTCAACGATTGCCCCTGCTATCCTGTCCGCCACCTTGTCAGGGTGGCTTGGGTTCACTTTCTCAAACATGATTTTGTCGTTTTATGGGTTTAACTGAATTTACTACCGCACATCGTTCTCGATGAAGTCCGACCATTGCACGGCCATTGCATGTGCGATGCCTTGAAACGTCTTCGATGCGTCCTTTGCTGTGTGAGCCACACCGCGTGACCACTTCTGACCCTTCTTGCGCCCTCCCGTGTTCGATGGCAGGAACGTCTGATGGTCTCCGCAGAAGAGTGTCGGCATGAGTGGCGGCAGGTTCTTCAGCCAAAGGTAGGTAGCCTTGCTGAATGGGTCGCCAAACTCATACGGCTGTACGATGGTGGATGGTTTCGGCAGTCCGACGATGGCAAGCGGTCGGGGGTTCTCGATGGCGATGTACTTGCACTTGGCATCGTGCATCTTGAAGAAAAACGCCTTGGCTTCCATTGCCAGTTTCAAACGTTCCTCTGACAGCTGCCCTGCTTTCGGGTACATCCATCGTGCGCCAGCCTTCGACATGTAGGTGCAAGGCGGGTGTGCCACAAGCAGCTGCCACTCGCCCTGCTGTCGGTGCCGCTTTCCGTCTTGCGTCGTAAATTCGCAGTCGCCATTCAGCAACGGCAAGCAATCGCCCACGACGTGCCATTCAGGATGACCGCCGCTGCATTCTTGCAAGTCGGCAGAGAAGGCTCGGTGTCCGAGTGCTCGGAATGCCTTGCAAACCGTCTGGCTTTCCTCGCAGGCTATCAGTACGTTCATAAATCTTACATCTTACATCTTACATCATACTTGCGCCAATGGGCGCACCAGTCCCCACTCCGCGAACTTCTCGAATCCGCCGAGGGTGTGGATGTAGAGCACCGGCGTATCCAGCTGACTCAGCAGATACTCCTCCATTGTCTGTTGTTCTTCTTGCTTTGCCATAGGTCTATTCTTTACTAACATTTCCGAAATTCTTTGCTAAGAATCATTCTGCCACTTGGCCTTCACTCAGGTCGAAGCAATACAGTGCATCGAAGAGGGCGTGGATGCAATCGACCTTTTGCGTCTGGGTGGTCTTCATCACCTTTCGCAAGCCGCTTCCGGGTGATTCTTCTATCTTGCAATTTCCGAACATCCACGGCCAAAGGGGACTTTCGCTAAGTTCGAGCCACGGCGCTGGTTCTTGTGTGAGCAGCATGTGCTCCACCTCGTCCACCAGTCCGTTCATCGTTAGAAACGTCTGCGGGACGCTCACAACGCTGCTGGTGAGTGTCTTCTTGTCGTAACCGAGCGTCTGTAGCCAAGCCTTCAGCTCGTTTATTGGATTCTTCGACTGAGCTGGGTCGTAGCCAAACATGTAGAGGTTGAGCCGCTCGGCCTTGCTCATGATGTCGGCTATTGCGTAGCTCGATTCCATGACTTCGCCTTCCACCACGTGCAACCACCCTTGTGCCTCCCACTGCTCGAACAGCTCGCGGTGTGGCGAGGCGTTCAGAGCCGCACGTGTTATCCATGCTTCGGTGTCGGCGAAGAAGCGGCCTTCGGCGGTAGGTGCGAAGTAGTTCACGCCGAGGTAGCTGACGCCGAAGAGGTCGTTCGTGCCGCCAAAATCGAGACCTACGAAGATGCGCTTCCACCCCTCCTCGTATCGGCAGTCGGTGATGCGTCGCGGACGCTGATTCGGCCGCACTTGGTCGGCCTTCAGCCAAGTAGTGACGCGGCCACTCTGATAGACGTTGAAGAGCTTGCTCACCACCTCGTTCATCTTCTCGGGATTCTGCCGTGCCTTGGCAATCTCATCGTCGTAGAACGAGTGTTGCACGATGATGCCAAGCATCGGGTTCACCTTACGCCGCACCAGCTTCGACGTCAGCAGCGTCTCGGTGTCCTGCTGTTCCCACTCGTCGGGCTCCAGCAGAAGGCACATCTGTCGGTCTGTGCTCAGCTCGTGCACTGCCTCGGGGTCTGCCTCGCGTTCGAGCTGTATCTTCATGCCGGCCAACTTATCAATAAATGGCCCTTGCGTAATGATGCCGGCGGTGGTAGAGATGAAGGTCATAGGCTCACGTCGCGGACCCATACTTGACTCCACCACGCTCACCAGCTTACCCATGTCGCTGGCACCGTTCACGTAGGCCGCGCTTCCGTACTCGTCAGCCGAACACAGCTGCGCAAAGAGTCCGTCCTTCGTCTTGCCTCCGGCAGAGAGTGCCGTGAGCGATGCCGTGCGGAATTGCCCCGGCTTCCAATTTACTTGCGACGCTGTGAAGCGGATGCGCTTCTCGCGCGGGTCCATCTGGTGGATGAGCTCGCGGGTACGGCTGAAGAGTATCTTTGCCTGGTCGCTGGCGTTGGCGCAGCAGTAGCATTCAGCGTTCTCATCGCCGCTCATAAAGTACCAGAACTGAATGAAGGCCGAGAGTTGCGTCTTCGCCGTTTTACGCGGCGTGAAGAATGTGAACTCCGTGCACAGCCGCCGCAGGTCGTAGATGTAGCCGTCAGGCTCTGGGCGTTCTGTCCGCAGCATTCCGCGGCTGCCGATTTCGTTCTCGGTATTTATCCACGCTTTCAATAAAAACATGGAGGCAAGCACGAACACTTGGAATGGTTGGAGTCGGTAGTGCATCGGCCCCGTGGTGCCTGGGTGTTTCAAGCCGCCCTCCACGTGTTGCCACATGTCATTGGTGAGTTGCCAGCGGCCCTCGTACTTGAACACCACGTCGCGGAATGTCTCGATGTCCAGCTCGTAGGTGTGCAGCAGCCGAAGCAGCTTCAAGGCGCTCAGCAGCTCGTAGGCGTTGTGCGCCTCCGGCTCTTCGATGAGACGCGCGTAGTAGAGCGAAAGCCGCGGCTCAATTCCTACCACGTCTATATGCTTCGTTGCGTAGCGCTCGGCCAAAAGTTCGTGAATGCGTTGTTTGTCTTTCTCTGTCATAGCTTTTTCTTGTAGTATTCAAGCATCGGGTCGTTATCTGCCACCTTGTCCACTGGCTCCGTCTTCACTGCTGCCTTTGCCGCAGTCAGTCCGAGCATCTTGGCGTACTGCTGACAGATGGCCTCCTGCTGGTATAGCAAATTGCACAGCGGGTTCTGCTTCCATGACGGTATGCCATTTGTCAGTCCTGGTTGCATGACCATCGGCTCCTTGATGACCTTCTCGCGGTACACGTCGCGCAGTTCCAACGCCGTCGCATAGTTGCGAATGGTCAGTTCCAATTCCTTCGGCACTTCGCCGTTGTGTCCAGCCCGCACCTGCGAACGAATCTCCGTCAAATATCCTTTTGCTTTCATGTCTTTTTGATTTTCGTTGTCCACGTGTCGTCGTCCACGTAGTAGAATCGAACGCCTTTATACTTGTGGTCGGTGTTGATGATTCCAGTTTGCCGCCCGTTCGATTTCCGAAGAATGTTGTGCTTCTGGTTGAACTGGCAGCAGCGGCGTATGTTAGCTGCTCGGCAGTTTATCCATTTGGCCGCTGGCTCTGCGTGTGGAAACACCACCCACTCTCCATCTTCGAATACTGCCACCACCTGCTTTTTTTGTTTTCCAGAAAGCGGCGAGCGATGGTGTGGCCTTCGGTCTGCAGCGTGTCCCTCTATGCTCATCCACTCCTGCCAGCGGCGTCCTTTATTGTGCGGCGTGTTGCCAATCTGAAACTGGTTAGGTCGCGTCTGTGGCTTCTCGCAGACAATACCGAGGTTCAATTCTCCATAGCTCATTCTTCTGCCGGTTGTGTGAATCTCTTCTGTATGTCGAAACTCTCATATTCACCACTCTCGTTCTGTCGGCTCACGATGCCGTCGAAGCCTCTGCGCCGCAGCTCGTACAGAATGTTGGTGATGCCAGCATCGGCAAGGTTGCTCGTGGTGTTCGGCTCGTTCTCCTCGATGAACTTGTTTATCCGCCCCCACCATTTTGTCTCCAGCTCGATGCGGCGCTGGTGCAGTCCTTGCGCAGACTGTCGCAGCTTGCACACTTCCTTGTGTAGTTCGTCAATCTGGCGGTGCTTGGCCGCTATCTCTTCCTTTATCTCGGCCGTCATGGTTGCCACCTCGTTCAGTGCCGCATTGCGCGCGGCCTTCATACTTCTCACTTCGTTGTCGAATTCAATGCGTGTCATGGTTCCTTTGGTTTTAATTGGTGAATAATGTTTTGAAAAAATCTTTTGCTTTCTTTGCTACCGACTTAGGCGGTTCGTACTTGCGCTCTTCGACTTCGTAGCCGACGAAACGCCCGTCACGATACGCCACCATGATGTACTGACCATTCCACACGCAGAAGAGCGGCTGACCTTTCGACAGCGTTTCAAGTTCCGCATTGGTGAAGGGTTCGGTCGGTACATTCGGGATTTCTCTCTGCATCCGTCCTGTGTCTATCAGTTCGGATGCCTCTTCGTCGCTCAGCACCTTCCATCGTGTGAGCGTGTGAACTGGTTTTGGATTTGCCATAGTTCCTTATTTGTGAAATTTGATTTGTAGTTGCAAGGTGCATTCATACGGAATGCGGCAGTCGTTGAACGTCTGCGTCGAGATGCCGAGCTTTCGCTGTGGCAGTTGCATCCACGAATGCCAGCGGTTGTCGCACGGCCTGTGCAGTGGGTGGTTGCTGTCGCGCTCACTGGCTCGCACCTTGGAGCCGCGTTGTGTGATGGCTTCCATAGTTCCGCAACAGACGTGTGTCTCCTTCGAATTTTTTGGTCGCGCCACGTATTTCGGCACGAGTCCGAGCAGCGGACACTCGGCGCAGCAGTCAGGTTGCTCTGCCGGCAGCTTCACTTGCACGATGTTTCGTTTCGGCATAATTCTTTTTTCTTTTAAGTGGTAATTTGTCTTTTGCATAGCCAACAGCCTCAAAGGTGGTGGCCTCATTCCCATTCATATTTGTGTAATCCGTTGGGAAAAAGTACCCTCCCTGAAAGTTCAGATTTTAACTCTAACCTTCGGCTGAGTGGATTTCGGAGTCGTTCGCCCTCCAAATAAAACGACCCGCCCGGGTTTCAGTCTGTGGGCGGTTTTGGGCTTGCGGCTCGCTGCTTCCACGCTTCGAACTCGGCTTTTTGTCGCTCTGTCAGCTCGTCGCGCGTCAGCCAGCCGAACTTTGTCTTGCGAAGTCCGCGCTTTACTGGTGGCACGTACACGCCGCCTTGCTTCTCGACGAATTGTTTAAGTCGCTGCTGCGGCTCGTTGTTCGTGATGTCTTGCTTGGGCATGTAGCGCGTGCCTTGTCCGGCGTGGCTCCTAAGTTCTTCGTGCGCTCGGTGGTGGCAGTCGGCGCAGAGCAATTGCAAATTGTCGTAACGATAGCACAATTCTCGCATTGCTTCCAGCGTTTCGCCTGACTCCACCGGCGTGCGATGGTGCACTGTCTTCGCTGCGGTGATGATGCCTAACTCTTTGCATCGCTCGCAGAGTCCTTGACAGTCGCGTATCTTGGCGGCTCTGAGCTCTCGCCACTCGCGGCTCTGAAGCAGTTGCATGTAGAGGCGGTGTCGCTCGTTGCGGTTACTCTTCATCGTCGCGCTTCAGTTTCCAGATTGTCACGTTCGGGCCTTGCACGAACATCTTCTCTGCTCTGCCCTCGCGCACCATCTTTGCGATGGCACTGGCTTGCACGGCCAGCACGTGCCGGCGTTGTGCGTCAGTCATTGGTAGTCTCATTTGTGAAGTTGAATTCATTGCTATACGTGTCTTTGTGATGTTTACGTTTGTATGGTTGTTCTGCCGGCTTGCGTCCGAATTCGCTCCTATCGGCGTCTTCGAACAGTCGCCTCAGTTCCTCCACGTCTTCCTCGCGGCTGAAGTGGTCGATGAGTTTGTCGAACAGTTCCAACTGGCTCTCGCATCCCATTTCTGCCGCAAGCAGCCGCAAGCGTCTGTATCGCTCTGGCGTCAGCAAGCAGAGTGTGCGTTCCAGTATGTGCTGAATGTTCATGTCTTCAGACCAGTTGCCGAAGAATGGTTTCGTTACGTGCACCGCGCGGCAGCCCTTCTGTTGGCCCGACTCGTCGAACATGTAGTACGTCGCCTCGCCGATTACTTTCTCAACGCTCGGGTCGGCGTGGTTCAGTGCGTCCTTCCAGCCCTCCATGTGTTCGAAGATGGCCATTGCCTTTTCCATTTCTGGCGTCAAGTTATGGCGATCGTCCATATAGCGGACAATCGTGTCGGCAAACATTTGCATGAGCTTGTAGTAGCTGATGCCCGTTTTCCTTTCAATCTTCTGAATGCGCGCGTAGGTCTCTGGCCTAACCTTCGTTTGCATCATCATATAATTGTTTCCCTCCATGTTATTGTAAGTTGAATTTTGCCGCAAGCATCGCCACGGCAGGGTTCTTTTCTTTGATTTTCTCCAGCATCGATTTATTGCGCTCGTTGATTATGCGCAGCACCACGTCCGCGATGTCGGCCTTTGGCCCATCGCACTCTCGCCACCACTGCTTCACCGCCTGTGTGTTCATATCCACCGCGTAGCCCAGTTGGTTGGCCTTCTGTGCCCACAGCTGTATGCCGTCTCGGTCGGGGAATAGCACGATGCGGCGCTTGCCCTTGATGAGCGGTGCCAGTCGCTCGGCGTTAAGGTTCTGACTTCCGGCGCAAGCCGCCCACAGTTGCGTGGCATTGTTGCCGTAGGCCGTGGCCATGATTAGTGCCGTTTTCTCGCTCTCCACCACGTTCACCGTCGCGTCTGGGTATCGCGTCAGCAGATGCTCACCGAATAGGCAGTAGCTGGCCGAGTTCACGCGCTCGTCGAACTTGTCGTGGTCGGCGTACTTCATCCGCGCGTGTAGCCACGTCTGGTTGTAGTCTGTCGCCTTGTCGCGGTGGCCGTCTTCGCGGTACTTCATCAGGTGGCCGTTGTGGAGGATTCCGTCAGCATCGAGCTGCCAGAAGATTGTCCATTCGTGCCACTCGCCTTTCCACGCGAACGACGTGTGGCCGACGCGGTAGTCTGTCAGTACCTCGCGCAGACGTGCTCGTTGCACCTCGTCCCACGGCTGTCGGCGTAGCCAGCGCACCAGGTTGTCTGTGTCGAGTGTGGTGTAGTAGTCCACCCAACGCGCCGGCCACAGACGCGGCGGCAAGTCGGGCGGCAGCCGGTCTTCCAGCGGCACTGGCTTCGAGGCCTTCACGTCGAATTTCTTCTGCTCTTCGTCCACGAAGATGCCGTACTTCTGAGCAAGCCATCGCAGCGCGTCTGGGTAGGTCATCCCATTGTACTTTATCAAGAACTCGATGGGACCGCCTTTTGCGCCGCAGGAATAGCACACAAAGCAGTTGTGTGACGGAGAAACGACGAACGATCCCAACCTCCTATCGTCGTGGAACGGGCACAGCGTCTCATAGTGCGAGCCGCGCTTCTTCAACGTCAAAAAGTCGCTTATCACGTCCACAATATTGGCAGCGTCCTTGATTGTCTGTTCGGTTGTTTTGTCTATCATTTTAAACCTCCTATCTATGCCTTAACGCGCGACGCGCGCGCGAGACCGCGAACGGGTGTAACCAGCCCTCTCTGCCCGCGCCCATATCAGCGCAGGGCAGTGGGCTTGTTGCCCCGTGCGGGCTTGTATCTTGACCTTTGGGCAAGTTACTCTTAATATATATTTTTAATATATATATTAAAATTTTGGGCAAGTTACTAAAATGGGGCATTCTCAGCTGGCCCGAATGGGTCGTCACTTGGAAACTCTTCAGGGTTCAGTATGTACTTCGGATGCGTCTGTCCTTTCTTCCTTGTCTCTGGTGGTTGCTCAATGATGAAGCGGCGATTCAGCGCCACCTTCAAATTGTCGAGCAGTGACGGGTTGCTTGTCACACCTCCTCGACTCTTGAAGATGCCCTTTATCTTTTCCTTTGTGGCGGGCCAGTCGATATCAAACCGGCCGACTTGTAGCCACTCTTTTATCTGTTCGGGCTTCTCGTTCAGGCTTGGCTCTGTGTTCAGTTGCGCAGGTTCACCCCACACCTTTGTGTTTTCGACTTGAAATTTCCAATCGGGGACGTCGCGTCCACGTGCTTTTTTTTGACTGACGGTGAACGTAGCAGTGCCTGTGGTTGGGTTCTTCTCTTTCTTCGTCTCGAAAATGTCCGTCACCTTGCGCTCAAGCATCGAACCAAGATGTCCCACCAGTTTGTCAGCGCCGGGGTTCTGGTGAACGAGGCACCACAGTGAGATGTTGTAGTGTGTGGCTGCTTGCATGCACTTGTATATGAGCTCTTGGCACTCGGTGTTGCTATTGAAGTCGTTCACCACGTCAAGCAGTCCGTCTATGAACACTGCTGTGGGGTTGTACTCGTAGATAGCTTTCAGCGTTAGCCTCCAGCGCATCACGGCCGCACTGACGTCTTTCTTGTCGCTCGTCGCTTCGCGCAGCATCAGCACCACGAAGTCGTCGTAGTTCTCGCCGATCCGCCTGCCTGCCATGCTCAGCACGCGGTTCTTCATGGCTATGGTGTTTGCCTTTTCCATCTCGGTGTCGATGTAGAGCACGCGCGGCTCTGGTATCGCCTCCGAGAGGTTGTAGTGTAGGTTGCCGAAGTCGCCGCATAGAATGGCCGCAATGAACTGCGCAATGGTCATTGTCTTACCGTTGCCGCTTTGGCCTGTTATGGCGTGGATACCTCCCAGTGGTGCGAAGCCTACATCATTCCAAGTCAGCAGGAACTGCGGCGGTTCGTATGGCTCGGTGAAGTCGAGTCGGTACGGCTCAGGCTCCACGCCGAACCAGTTATCCGACGCCAAGAATGTAGGCACTGGCACTGACGAATCAAGCGGTGGTAGTTTGTCTTTCTCTTCTTCCATGTGATTAAAAAATTAAACCACAGACGCGAGTGTGCGCCTGTGGTTATTTCCATTTTGGAAAATGTTCAGAATGGCAGGTCACTGCCGTCTGCCGGAGTTTCCTTTGGCGTCTCTGGTGTCGGTGCCGGCGACAGCGGCGGCTGTATGGTCGGTTCTTTTGGTTTATCGCCTGGCATACGGATGAGCTCCAACTTATACACGCGCAGCTGGTTGTAGTATTGCACCACGCCGTCCTTGTTTGTCCACTCTCGAACACTGTGGCCAAACCCGACGCACACCTCTGCACCTTCCACCACCTTGAGCGCCTGCTTAACGTCTAAAGCCTCCAAAAACACCCTGTCCGGATAGCGGTCGTGCTCATGCTCAAAATATTCGAAGATGAACGGCTGAACCGTCCATTCCTTTCCTGTCTGTTGGCTGATTCCCGTCCGCGCAGGCAGTACTTGTGAAATTCGTCCATTAAATTCCATCGTTCTCGTCCTCCTCTTCGTCTTCGTTATATACGTCTAATTCCTTGCGCACCCACTTTGGAAGCAGAATCTTTAGGCCGCCAAAGCTAAGGAATACAAGCCACATGAAGCCTATCAGGTTGGGCCACCCAAGGCTTTCTTCTCCGTAAGGTGCGCGCGGGCCACCACTCAACAGCAAAATGCACGGGAAGCAGACCAGCCATGTCAATAACACGGCGAAAATTCTCTTTTTTGTCATAGCTCTTTCTTTTAAAAAGGTTAAACATACACGTGGGAACGGAGGGAATCGAACCCTCGCTCAGTCGAAGCTGGATGTGTTGCTCGGTTGCTCCATTTACCGGCTTTCGTTCCCAAGTCGCTGGCAGCCACCGCCACCAGCTGATTTCTTTGTGTGTAACTGTCGGCTCACGCTCACGCGCTCCTGACCGCCGCACGCCGCTGCGTGCTTAAAAAATAAAATATAACGTTATGAATCTGAAAAGATGCTAACAAAACGGCGTGCACGCTCACGCGCTTGGCCGTCATCAAAAGAAAACGATTAAAAGCATGTGATAACATTTGAAATAGCTTGTAGCGCAACAGGGAGTCGAACCCTGCGGCGCTTCCTTTCCACACCGCTGCAAGCTGTCTTAACGATTTTGCGCGTTTTGCGCATCCCTTCCTCTCGCGGCGGCTATATTTCCACGTGCGGAACCGTCCGCACATTTCATTTCTTTTAGGCCCGTAATGAGTCCTTTTCGCGTGGTCACGGCGCCCGATGGCGCTGCACGTTACTTTTCTCATTTTCTTGTGTTTGTATGGAAGTCTGTCAAAGAGCGATGTGCCTTGCGGCTTTATCCTAACGAGTGCCCGCTTGGCACTCGCTGAATCTCAACTGGTCGTTGTCAATCATGCGCTGAATTCTGTTGCGGCCGTAGGCCCAGCCCGTGCGGTGCTCCACGCCGTTCTCGTCCTTCACGACTGCTTGAATGCGCGGAAGCAGATGGCCGTATCGCTTTATCCATGAAGGCGTGAACATCTGGAACTGCTCGCACACCTCCATGCCCGACAGCCACTTCTCATCGAGAGTGTCAACAGCTTGGCTCACTGCCGTCTTCACGGCTGCCATGATTTCATTTCTTGTGATCGCGTCCATTGTTAATATTGCTTAATATTTTAGTCAATCTTAAAAGCAAGCGGGCAGAAAGCCTTATATTTGCACGCACCTATTAGCTCGACATCGCTATGTCGTAGGCCTTCATGGCCCGCTTGCGTTTTTGTCGTTGCAAATATAGGTAAAATGAGGTAAAAAGAGGTAATTCTTGCCAAATTATTAAGATTTATTAACATAAAAACGTAAAATCAAGGTAATTTTTGGGGAAAATGGTACGAAATGAGCGTTTTCGGGTAGCTATTGACTACCTTTACAAGAATGGACTCGTTGCTGACCAACGAGAACTATCAATTAAGACAGGGATTTCGCAGAAATCAATCTCGCAAATCCTAAATAATCGAGTGAAAAAACCTTCAGACGCAACAATTCGCAGACTAAACGAAGCATTCGGAAACATCTTCAACCCTGCATATTTCCGATGCGAGTCCGATCGCTTGCTGATGGCAGATGATGAGCCCGTGCAAAAAGTTCCCGACATTATAGACCTCTGCTCTCGTCTGGTTAGCGAGGTGGAAGAACTGCGCAAGGACGTGCGCAAGCAGTTCGACGAGGTAGCTGAGATGCGCGACAGCCTACGCGAAGAGCGTAAGGCCATGACGCAGCTCATCCAGCAGCTCGCCGCCCTCGCTCAACCGCAGAAAGGCTACACCTTCCAACCTGCTAAAAAGCCCCAGAACATCGCCGAAAAGCCATAATGTTTTCCCACATTTTTGCAACTCTCTGATTCCCACACCCCTTTTCAGCCGATTCAAACCCCAAGCGGGTTACCTTGGAAAGGTGCTGAAAACGCTGAAAAGCCGCATAAATAAAGGGTTTCAGGTGAGTTTCAGCACCTTTTGCATTTTGGCGAAATTGGGCGAAATCGGTGTATTTTAGCTATTTTGTTTTACCTATGTTTTCCCCTTCGAAAAGAGGGGAAAACAAAAAAATGAAGATTATGACAACAGTGAACATTGTTTATGACCGCAAAAACCTGCGCAGAGAGCTGGCTCCCATTGAGATTCGCATCACGCACGAGCGGCGCTCCTTATATATAAATACAGGCGTGCGCGTGCGGCGCGAGCAATTCGCCTACGACCGCATCGTAAACCACCCGCAGGCGGAGGAACTGAACGAGCGCATCAATATATTGCTGCAACGCACCATCGAGGCCGTGAATGCACGATTGAAAGACAAACGGGAAATAAGTGTTTCTGAAATAAAAAGGGAAATAGAGAACGGCACTTCGAACAGCGTGCTGGCGTGGATCAAGACGGAAGCCAAGCAAATCAACATCAAGCCAGGCACGGCGAAGCATTACGTGACGTTGCAGACGCGGCTGGATGAATTCGGCGGCATTCAAACGTGGCAGGACGTGACGGTGGCGAACATCTACGCATTCGACGCATGGCTGCGTGAGCTTCCCGGCAAGCGCACGAAGATGAGCGAGGCGGGCCGCTACAATTACCACAAGTGTCTTCGCTCGCTGCTGAATCGCGCAGTCAAGATGGAGCTGCTGACAGCCAACCCCTACGCAAAGATGCGCGGGGAAATCGGGAAAGGCGAGCGGGAAAACATGGAATATCTCGCGGACACAGAAATCGAGAAGCTGCTGAAGTTCTCGCCGTGCGAAGGCTCTGAGCTGGCTCACGCCCGAGACCTGTTCGTCTTCCAGATGTACACTGGCCTCTCGTACTCAGACGCGCAGGCATTCGACTTTTCGGCCTACAAGAAGGTGCGCGGCACTTACCGACTGACAGCCGAACGCATAAAGACGGGCGTGCCTTTCGTCTCGCAGTTGTTGCCTCCGGCGGTGGAAATTTTGGAAAAATACGGCTGGCGGGTGCCACGAATGAGCAACCAAGCGTACAACCGCGCGCTGAAGCAGGTGGCCACAGCTGCCGGCCTTTCGGTGCGCCTGCACTCGCATCTTGCACGTCACACGTTTGCCACATACATGCTCAGCAACGGCGTGGCCATCGAGAACCTCTCGAAGATGCTCGGGCACACTAACATCACACGCACCCAGCGTTACGCCAAGGTGCTGGCCGAGTCGGTGCACAGCGACTTCGAGATGATTGCAAGGAAAATGAAAAAGAAAAACGCGAAAGCCTAAGCCTTCGCGTTCAGGTCGCTCATCATCCGCACGAGGTCGTCTGCTTCCTCCTCAGTGATGGGCGGTTCATCATCATCTTCAAACAGCCCAGGGAATAGGTCTGCCGCTGTTTTTCCTTGCGGGTCGCGCATCGCGAAGATGCTGGCGTGAGCGCATTGCGCAAGCAGTTGCTGCGTGAGCCTGTTGCGCTTTCGGTATCCGCGTATGATGCGTCGAATTTCCCAAAACGACACGTCGTAGAGGAATTCGCGACGTGTGATGCCAATCTCGCCTACGAGCAGCTGATAGAGGTCGTAGGCGGTTAGGCGTTTTTTCCTTTTCTGCCTTTTGTGGGTTTGTCTGCAGGCTCATCGGCAGGCACGGCGTAGAATTCGCCACGCAGCCGCATCACGGTGCCAAGCGCCGTGCCCAGTTCCGTCGGCGTAGCCTCGTTCATCAGGTCCTTATCCGTTACCGGTGCTTGCTCTTCGAGGCTGTTGTAGTAGGCCGTAATGCTGGCCAACAGCAGGTAGATGGTCTGCCGCACGTCGGGCATTCGTTGCTCGCGAAGCTGTGGTACGGCTTCGAGCCAGAAGTCGTTGATGTCGCGCTCTGCCAATTGCTTGAACGCGATTTCTGTGGCGTAGCAGTAGCACAGCGTCACTGCTTTGCCTGCAATTTTGATTTCCGATTTTTTCATAGTTCCGCTTTTAGAAGATAAAAAAGCCGGCCACTCGCCATCAACCATTAAACCCATGTGTGATGCAAGCGGCCAGCCCGTGTGTGTGTGATTAGTCCGACCCCGGCACGATGGCACCGTAGCCGGCCAACGTGAAGTTGTACGTGGCGTTCGATTTGTTCTGAGCCGAGATTTGCAAGTTGGTGATTTTGCACTGGCCGCTTGCAATGGTCGAGACCACTTCGCGCTGGTTGTCACCCTCCATGACGCAAATCTTCCAGTAGAGCACCTTGTCCACGTTCTCCGGCATAGCTACCCAGTCCTCGAAGCTGTTCAGACCCACGGCGCCAGTAAGCAGATCGTCGTTGTCCGTCAGCACGAGGCCGCTGCCGGTTATCTCATAGCTCTGTCCAACGACTTCGAATTCCTGTGCGTCGCCAGTCGTATCTTTCGTTGAGCTCTCTTCCGTCTGAGCCGAAAGATGTAGGCTCATCTGCTTGGCAGCTGCAATCACCGTTGCGGGATTAGCAGTCGTCGAAAGCAGCAATCTGATGTATTGACCTCTTGTCATATTACTGTCCACTTACCGCTCCTGTACCGGTGAATTGTAGGGACGTTTGCACCGTCTCCCTGTCGTTAAATGTCATGTTCACATCCGTCAGCAGCGCCTCACCTTCGCGAGCGAAAGACGACTGCTGCGCCACAGCGTTGTTGGCGCCGCGCGTCTCGTCCCAGCCTACACCTACGGCGGCGGCAGCGATGAACATCGAGATGACTGCTCGCAGCTGCGCATCGGTGCTCTGGTAGGTGTCCACCTGTGCGCTCCACGAAGTCGAAACGATTGTGTCCTTGGAGAACATTCCCGTCGTGTCCTTCGTCGAAGTGTCTTCGGCGTTGCCCGTCAGCGTGATTGAGCAGTTGGTCGCCTCGTCAAACACCGAGCCGTTCTTCAAAAATCGGAAGTTCTGACCTTTGATTTTACTCATATTCGTTCTCTATTATACAGTTGTACGTCAGCATCGTGTGGTAGCATGGCTTCATCCAGTCCCACGCCACTCCGTTCCCTTGCAAGCTTTCCAGTTGCGGAACAGGGTCCCCGTCGTCTGCCATCGCTATGACATAAGCGGCAACAGCCCGGCGCACAAGGCGTGACAGCTCTTTCACCTCGCGCGGGCTCCTTCCGTCCACTTCCACGCTCGCCTGTATGCGGTCTTCCTCGGCCTCCCAGTCGCAGTCCTTGTCGGTGGGCTGGTTTGTCAGCCCGTCGTCAGTAACGATAATACACGGCAACTGTGTGTTGTCTTGTTCATCGGGCGCGACTTCAAAACACGTTGAAACGACACGGCCGCCTACGGCTTGCATCAGGTCTGCATCGGCCTTGATAGCGTTGTAGAGGATTTCGTCAAGTTCTACCATATCTCTGCTGTGTTCTTACGCATTACTTCTTTGTGAAGAAAAGCCTCCGGCGACCTGCTTACCTTTGCGTTGCAGCGGCGAGGCCGCCGGAGTGCGGAACCATGAACTGGTTATCACGAAGAAGAGTGAGTGAGTGTGTTAGACGGTGGTAGGCTCGGGCTCAACGAGTTTGATGAGCTTGAAGGCCTGGGGCCTGTTGCTGTCATTGCCGTTGACCTTGCTCGAAAGTTCGGTCATAGAGAGTTCTGTGTTGAGCACCAGGACTGTGGAATTCCTCTTTGCAACTTCAGCAGATTGGGCATCTACCGTGAAGCGAACCTCTCCGTGCTGCTCGTAAGCGAGGTAACCCCAATGGCCGATACCGATGTAGAGGTTGCCGTCGGGAGCGGGAACACCGGAGCTGAGAGCATAGTTCACATAGGGGCTGACCTTGTAGCGATAGCCAAGGCAGCGGCCATTCTCGATGATTGTGCGGTCGCCAATCTGTCCGGGAATCTTCTTGGTGAAGAGCAGCTCGGTCTCAACCTCCTTGCTCATTACCATTTCAGGCTCGCCCTCGAAGCCGAGGTCCCACATAGCGGCAACCTTCTTGGCGAGGTTCTTGCCCAGCTCGTCGTCCATAGCAACTTCTTCAACGACAACATTGGCAAACGGAGACTTCAAGGTATTGCCGAAGTTGCAATGGCTATAAACGTGGAGAGCAGCAAACTTGGCGAGGCCCTTCTGGAACTTGTAGGTCACGAAGCCAAGCAGGTCGAATGCTGCGTTGTCGATTGCGCGGTTGGACACTGCGATTGAAGCGGCAACACGAGCAGGAGAAGCGTTGAGCTTGTCGAAGTTGATGGCTTGCTCGCCAATAGGCTCTACCTCACCTGCAACGGTGAATTCCACGTCGTCGATGGCATAGGGCCATACCTCGTTACCTACGACACCGGTCAGGAGCCGGAGATCGTCGGGCAATTCGAGTCCTGGCACCTTGGTGTCAATGAGTTCGTGGATAGTCAAAGGCACTGCGCCGGCTGCTTCGATGTTGGCAGTGCTGTTCTGATAAGTGCCAGAGGTGATGGCATCCTTCAGCACGGTGGTGCTGTTGTTGGGGCCTTGCTCGCGCACGGTCAGTTCCTCACTGTAGGACTCGCGATTATCCTTGACCTTCTTCAGAAGCTCACGGAGTTTCTGGCTCTTTGTCTTTTGCTCGCGGAACTGCTCGAGCTGCTCGCCGCTTGCCATAGCTTCAGCGCGTGCGCTCAGTCCTTTACTCTCGCGGATGAGGGCTTCGTACTCCTTGGCCTCTGCATCGTTGAATTCACGATTCTCTCTCTTGACCAACTCGTCGAGCTGATCCATGCGCTCCCAGATGGCAGCCTGACGCTGCTGGAGCTGAGTCTTTGTCATTTTCTCCATTTTTCTTAAAACAGTTTTAAGTTGGTTAATAATTAAGTGACTTTATATCTTCTCTGTTCTCATTCTCTGAGCTTGGAGGCGCATCATGCGCTGCTTGCGCTCGCGTTGCTCCTTCTCTTGGGCCTCGCGCTGTGCCTGCTCTGCGGCTGCTTTCTCGGCCTTTCCTTCGGCGGTCATTCCGTCCATCTCGCGCGCGTTCACGCTCGTCTGGCGATAGGCGGGGTCCATGCCGATTGTGAGTGCAGAAAGGAATTCAAAGCTCTTGTGGCGAATCAGCACCTCGTCCTTGCCGTCTGCTCCCTTGGTGCGCTGCACCTCGTAGTCCTTCGGGTAGAACTCGAAACTGCAACCCGAGTAATCGCCACGGCGTACCATTTCCAAGCAGCGGTCGCCGATGTCACACTTCGGGGCTTCGAACTCGAATGTCACGCCCTGTTCGTCCACTGCCATGCGCAAAGAACCTACGCCCTTGTTGCAACGTGCAACAGTTAGCTCTCGCTCGTGCAGCATGTTCATCTTCACGTCCTGTGTGTTCAGGAACTCCATAGTGACGGCCTCCGGCAATATCACTTCGCGGAACCTTTCTCCCCAATCGTCGAGTACTTCGCTTTCAGCATTGAAAACGATGGCACGCCCCGTGATGGTGCGAGACTCGCCCGCCTGACTGCCTTCCGCTTCTCTAACGGCCAGCTGGCAGTCAATGGTTCTGATTTCTCTTTTTTTGGCATCCATATTTTTCTTTTGTTGTTCGTTTACTTAGCTGCGCAAAGCGTGTGTCAGGGTTACCCTTCCATTTCGCCGCCGCCGGTGTTGTTGCCGCCACCTTCGCCGCCCGTCACGTCATCGTCGCCGGTCGGTGTCTCGGTGCCTTCCTTTTCGTCCTTCTCTGTCGCCCAAGAGAGGCTGGCAGCACTGATGGCGCTCTCGATGCCTTCCGACGGCTTGTAGTTTACTTTCGGCTTCATGTCCGTCAGCTTCAGCTCTTCGGCGTCCAGCTCCCACTTCGATTTCACGGCCGGGTAGAGCGTTCCGAGCGGACCGAGGTCCACGATGATGCCCTGCTTGATTTCCTCGCAGATGCCCTCCAGCAACAGTTCTGCCGCAAGGCTGGCTTCCTTGGGGTGCAGGGTGGTGTTCTTGGCACTCTGACGTGCTATCTCGTCGAACGACTTTTTACCGTTGGTAATGACGCGGCCAAAATAGCCTGTTACTTTCTGCCCTTCAACTTTCCTGACGAGGGCAAGTTTCTTGATTTTCAATTTTAGGTCTGCCATAGCTTTCTGCTGATAGTTTGTGAATTTTCTGCTGATAGTTTCGGAATTTTCTACTGATAGTTATTTTCCGTTCAATCCGTTGTCGAAAAAGTCTCTATTCTCCGTTGCCCTGTTCGCCTTCCCCTACGGTGTAGTTCACGGGCTTCAGCTGTGTGCTTGCGTCGCTCTTGGCGATGAGTGCTTTCAGTGTCATCAGGTTGGCACTTGCCAATGGTTCGTCACCATCCTTTACGGCTGGCATGTCGAAGTCGCGGCGTGCCTCGTTCACGGTGCAGAGTCCCGACTGCATCTTCAGCTGTGCCACCTTCGCGCGGCGTTCCGGGTCCATCACCATCAGCGGGTCTTCGCAGATGTGGATGTCGCGGAATCCATAGTCGCTGAAGCCTATCAGCTTGCGGGCAATTTCTTTCTCGTTGCCAGTCTTCTGTGGCAGGATGGTTCGCGTGTGGAACTCCATCGTCGCGTTCTGGTAGTCGTTGTAGTGCGAGTTCGTATCGAGCATCAGCAGGGGGCGAGGAACGCCGAAGAACCTTGCTACGTCGTCGTTGGATGCACCCAGTTGCTCAAACATCTGCATCTCGGTAGCGGACATCGAAATGTTCTGCACTTTGTCGAGTCCGCGAATTGCGAGAACGTCGTGGCCGTTATACATCTTTGTCTGGAGTTCCAGTGCATAGCGGTCCATCTCATCTTTGTTAAGCAATCCAGCTGCTAATGTGCCTTGTGCAGTGCTCGGCTTTTCCTCGCCGATGATGAGTTTCACCCTGCCACCCTTCGCAGCAGTTTCAAGGCCTTGCGCTTTCAGTGTACGGTTGAGCGAAAGCGTCTCAATGGCATATTGTAGGGTAGGAAGCCCCCAAAGTCCGTCCAATCTGCGGAACGTGTTCGGGAAGTGCAGGACATTCTCGCGCAGCACGTTGACGAGCTCCACATAGCCGTGGTCGCTCAGATACACAATGTTTGCATATCTGCCTGTCACGGTGTTGTAACCGCCCTCACGCACAAGCCACAAGTGACGGGGGAATCCGAATTCGTCGCGCTCGATATACACGAAGCCGTTTCCGTAAAATAGGCGGTTGATTTCGACCAGCTTCCAAAGGTCTGTTGCCGACATTATTGGGTTCGGTTCTTCTTGCAGCATGTAGTTGATGCGCTTGCCCAATCCCCTCATGTCTTGCGTGAAGTTGCCCTTCTCGCTGTCCTTCTTGCGATACTGCACGGGCATGACACTCATTGTGTCAGCGCGAAGATTGACGGCGCGATACACTGCACCGACAAGCAAAGCCTGCTCAGGGTTGCGGGTATAGGAGATGCGCTTCTGGTAGTCACTACCGACCACCATGTCCGGCTTCTTCTCGTCCGTCGATGTCGGTACCCCTGGCGTCGGTGCTTCGCGCTTGAAAAAGTTCATTCCGAATAGTCCCATAACTTACTTTCCTTTTTTATTCGCGCGTTTTTTGGCTGTGGGCTTACTTTCCGTCTCGAACGGGATTTCAATCTTGTCGCGCGTAACCTTTAGCGGGAACTCGTAGGCGTTCGGGAATTTCCAGTCAATCCATGCCGAATTGATGCGCTCGGCAAACTGACCGCCCACGCGGATTTCGTGGGTGAGGGTAAAGAATGGCTGTTCGCCGATGTGGTATGCCTTGGGGTTTTCGGTCACGCGCTTCACGATGTCGCCACCGATGCGCTTCAGATATTCTTGCGCAACATCCCACATGACGGCCAGCATTTCTTTCCAATCTTCGGTGCGCATGATGCTCAGCGTGCCTAATCGCATTTGTTTGCTTTCGAGCGACTTGTTCCATGCCTTTGCAAAGTCGGGATATTTATCGTTTATGATCTGCGTGCAGATGTCAAGGTCTTCGGGGTTGCCCCAAGTTGCATATTGTTCGCGCATGGTCATCTGCAGGTCGGCGGGCTTCGTCGTGATGGCTCCGCGTTCCTCGATGAGTTTCCCTATGTTTGGCACTGCATCCATAAAGCCGAAATAGCGGCGATAGTGGCAGAAGCCGATATACTTTGGTAACGTCTTCCTTTCGCTCACTTTTTTCATCTGCCACAGCTCGGAATAGTAGAGGTCAGGCACCTTGCATCCCTTCAACTTGCGGCTGTCGATGGTTTCATATACTTCGTTTTGCACAACCGGCTCAAAGTCGGTATGTGAGCAAATGAATATCTTTGCGTCCGAGTTGTCCTCCGGCTTCCAGTACGCTTCGTTCTTGCTGAGCCATTCGACCTGCTGTTCGATGTCGTTGCCGCGCCACGAGCCACCGCAATAGTGGATGTAATACTTGTCAATGTCCGGGTAGAGGCGCGCCGTCAGTTGCGGCTTCGTCTTGATGATGTCCTCCAAGAGTGTCGCACCCGTGTCGTACCAGTTATTGGGGTTATTCATACCCCCTGGCTGTAATGCCCAGCATCGCTCTGGGTCATAATACCTTGCGCCGTTTTTGACAAGCAGTGGAACGTTTATATAGCACAGGAACGGCAGCAGTCTGTCCTTTTCGATGCAACGACCACGGAACCACTGCACCTTTCCTACTGCTGCGAATTCTTCTTGCCACATGAAGCCGATGTCGTCCTTCAGCAAGATGTCCGACTCCATAAGAATAAAGCCACCGGGCAAGAGCTCCCACAGCTTCTGCACACTCATTATGTGCTTTGCGCTGCCGTAGTTGCTCTTTTTTGCCAAATCCCAGCACTTGTTTGGGAATTTTGCCAGCTCGGCCTCAAAGTCGATGTATTTACCTTTGGTGTTGTCGATGACTTTCACACCTTGCATCTTCGCCTTGAACGGACGCTTGTCCGAATTGTCGAACACCGTTACGTCATAGCGCGTTCCTGTATGCTTGCGCAGGCTCAGGATGGCCGCCTCTGTCAGCTCGGGCGTGTTGTAGTGTACGATTGCGATTTGTTTCTTCATAGTTCCTTATATTATTTCCGTTGCTGTTATCTGTACGATATTGCTCTGGTAGTCGCGGTGGAGGCTCTGTATCTGATATGTCACGCCGTCGTGCTGGAGTCGGCTGTCGCGCGTTACCGTTGGCGTCCAGCGCATGCGTATCATCACGGTGTCGTAGGCGTCCAGCGCACCCTCGCGCAGGCTCTTCACGCCCTTGCTCCATGTGAGGTCTGCCCAAACCGTCTCCGCCAGCACGTAGTCGGTGGTGGCTCCGAATTCGGTGGCCACCTGCTTGTTCAGAATGCCGACGCGATACTTCAAAAGTCCTGCTGCGTATGCCATAATTCCTCTTTTTGTGTCGGGCGAAAGTGTGCTGCGGTATTACTGCGGAATGGCGAGCTCGCCGTCGCCGACGAAAGAAAAAGCACCCGTGGCAAGGTTGCCGCGCGTGGCAGTCACTTTGGCCTGTGTGCAGAGTGCCGAGCCGGTGAGCAACAGCGTATTGCTGCTGCCACGTTCGTAGATGCGCACGGTATACGTCTGACCGATGCGCAGAAGGTCGCGCAACTTGGTGCCAGACACGCCATTCGGCATAACGAGCCACGAGGTGCTGAAGCTCCAACCCTTGCGGCCTGCAATATGCTGCTTCCACACGCCAGTCAGCGGAGACGTCACCTCGATGGCCTCGCACTCCGTCTGTATCTCGTTGCTCTTCGTCCCGGCCAGTGGCGTGCTGGTTCCGTCGAGAGAAATAAAAATCTTGTTTCCGTTCATGTTACTTCGATGAATTTAAGTTTTTCGGTGTCCCTTGCCCAGTCGCGCTGAAACGTGATGCCAAAGAATTTCCGATTCAGATACGTGAATCTCTGCGTGAATATGTTCACACCGTCACGCACAACACCTATAAATGTGCGACGCACCTCTCCGTACATTGCCACCATGCGGTCGAGAAGGTTCAGCTCTGGGCGCTGCGTCTTTGTGGTGCCTTGGTCGGTGTTGTAGGTGACTTCGGTCAGATATTCGTTAGCGCTTTTTTTCAGGAACACAGCGCTCGGCACGTTGTTATTGATAGTCCCGACGCCAACGTTTATCATCTTATCCTCACTAAATCCGCTTGCGATGATCTGCTTGCGGTATGTATTGCTGCCGCGCTCGCTGGCTACAATTGAGATTGGGCGGACGTGTGTGATTGAAAGGTCGTGAAGTATGTGTGAGTAGCAATACCTGTACACCGAGTCCGTGGTCGTTACAGGAATGTAGTTGAGGATGTAGAACGACACCGAGCCTTCGAGGTTCTCGGACACAGGAATGAAGAATCCGTCCGTCTCGTTGATGTTCATGTCGGGTGTCTTGTTCGTCTGTGGAGCATTGTTGATGATATTGAACCAAAATCCAGTATCTGGTGCAGAGCCACCCGTCACCCAGTTTGTCCCGTTCCACCACTTTTCGCCAACGCGAATGCACATGCGCATCTCGGCTCTAACATCCTTTCCAAAAACTGCGCTTGCATCATCAAAAAGATAAGGTCTTCCGCTCACCCCGTCGTACCAGATGATGTTGTGCCATGTGAAGTTGATTCTTATCCATCCGTCCTGAGCCACGAGTCCAATAGCACTGTCGATGCGATAAATGACCGCTTGGTCTGCATTTCCGCTTGGGTGTGTAGCAGAGGTGCGATATTGCGTGTTGAGATATAGGCCATTCCGCAACACCACACGCTCCGATCCGGACTGATATGCCCACCTAATAGGGAATGCGCCTGAAAACAGCGGCACGTTGTTTTCGGCGTAGGGGTTTGACGAATATCCTTTGAACAACGTACCGGCAAGCGTGGCGGCATAGTTGCTCATGCCTTGCAAATCGTATAGCAAATAATATGGATAAATAAAATCCTCTATCTGATGGCGTGGAGGGTGTGGCTGTATGTATAGCAGGCCTGTGTGCAACGCGAATTGTACGGGCGTGTCCTCGCTTTCCGTGGCCAGCGGCAGTTCTATCTTGAACTGTAGGCCGTGCAGAGCAAGCTCCACTTTTGCATTTCTGCCTCCCTGGATGTAGCTCGCTTCGTTATCAGACCCAGCGAAGTCCAATACGTTGAGCATATCCACATCCGCAACCGCTACAGGACTATTGCCGTAATTTGAGCCGTTGGCAATGTAGCCGTCGAAATAGTCCCAAGCGATAGAATTGCGATAAAGCGCACCATTCTCTTTGTCGTAGGATGCAACTTCCAACGTGCTGCCATTCTCTCGCATGCATACACCATACAGACGCATGATGCCTTCCAGTACCTCGGCGTATGACTTGCCGACAATCTGCGTGAAAACGTCGCCCTCATTGTCCACATTTTCCTCGCTGAAGAATGCCGCGCACCGCACGAAGATATGAAACACGTCTGCCACCATGTCCGCGATGCTCGACTGCCAGCTGATACGCTCAGGCGTGACCTGCAAGGCGTCAAATGCATTGCAAATGACGCGGGCGATGCGAAGTTCAAGACTTGCATTCGCATCTTCGATTGGCACGTCATCCAGTGCACCAAGCAGCGATTTTACAGGGATTTCTATCATTTTGGCGTTTCCGTCCCACGCTTGTGTGAACGCCTCTGCGCAGACAAAGCCCTGCCACCTTATCGTTCCGTCCACGAAAGTGTCGCCGTTGTACGTGCCAGAATACAACCGCACCAACTTCTCGGTGTTGTTCGACGGCACTATCTGTTCGAGTAAGCTTCCAGATTCGTCGATTATGCGCAGGTAGCCAGTCTGCGAACGTATCGGAGTGAATACGTCTTCAGATTGTTCTTCTTGCGTCTCGAAAGGGTCGGCCGCTCCCGTCAGCGTTGTGACGGTTCCGCTGGTGTGCTCATAGATATACACCATATATTGTGTACCTCCGAGCGACTGAAATGGCACTCTGTATCTTTTATACCACATTTATCTTGCTGTTATTAGTTCTCCGCGCCCTGTCCTACGCAGGTAGTTGCTCAAGCCCATATATATCTGCTCTCCTGTGACGTATGGTGTACCTCCGCCGCTCTGCTGACTGCCACCACCCTGCAAGATGGATGCTATCGTGTTGGCTTGCGCAACCGATAGGATGACTTCGCCACTGTTAACGTTGGCCGTCAGGTTATCACCGCTGAACGACCGCCCCGGCACGATGCCACCCTCTGCATAGCTTCCAGCCGTTGCCGACTTGATAGCGGCAATGCTGCTTATCATGGTGGCGGCACCAGTGGCGGCAAACGCAACCCATCCCCAACCTGCATTGGCTGGATTCTTAGCGGCCATACTTGATGCCTGTGCGTAAGAGAGGGCGATGGTGGCGATTGCTTGCGCGATAATGCTCATAACCTTTGCAGCTGGGTCTTGGATGCTGCCAAGCGCAGACCCTACGGACTGAATAGCAGACGCGGCGGCACGCCAACTTTCCGTTGCATCTTCGCCAGCCTTGACCACGGTCTCGCCTTTGAATTTGTTCATCTTCTCTACGACGGCCGAGAGCTCTGCGTTGAGTTGCTGATATTGTTCGGGAGAGGCAGCGTCAGCCATAGCCTCTTTCAGTCGCGCAGCCTCTGCCTCCATTTCGCGCAACGGAGACAACGGCTTTTCGATGGCTGCGTAATAGTCTTCCCACTTCTTCAGGTCGCCTGGCTTTACGACGCCTTGCGGCACCTTGGTGCTAATAGGTCCGTAGAGCGAGGCATTCGGGTCGCCACGATTGACTGCCTTCCAAAAGTCGCTCACTGGGTCGGACTGGCCTCCGTGCAAGGATGCGACGATTTCCTTCTGACGTGCGAGCTCTTGGTCGAGCAGATGAATAGTAGCACGTATTTCATTCTGTCGCTTTGCGGTTGCTGTCAAGGCCTCACGCTCCAGCGCCGCAATCTGCTGCTGTATGGTGACTTCTTTCGAACCGCCACCACTGCCGCCAGTGCCGCCACCGGCACCACCTTGTCTGCCGTTCAGCACACGAACAAGTTGGCGGTCCACCTGTGCAATTTCGTTGCCTGTGCGCTCTGCCTGTGCACCAAGAGCCTGAAGAGACTGAAGTTCTGTATCGTTCAGGTTGCGCAGGGCCTCACCGAGTTTTTCTCGACGAGTCACAGCAACGGGAACTTGTGTAATGCTTGGAGCCATTCCAGGGCCGAGGAATGTGGACTCTAAGCGCGTTCCGCTCGGCTGCACCTTTTTCAGTTCTGTATAGTTCCCGTAAGATCCGCTCATTGCATCGAGCAGGTCTTGATAGTTGATGCCCCTCTCCGTTGCTATTTTCCTTACGGCCGTCAAATAGGCTTCTTTTTCTAATTTGCGGCGTTTTTCAAGTTCTTTTTTGTATGCGTCACCTGCTGCGCGTACAGACTCCTTTGAACCATTTCCCTCGCGGTAGTCCACGATGGCCTCAGTCATACCAGTGCGAGTCTTTTCGACGTTCACCTGATTGAAGGCGTTGAACGTATTCAGCTCGTCGAGGGCGTTATAAGCATTGCGCGCAGCTTGTACTATGTTTCCGATATTTGTCAGATAGCCGCTGATGTCGCCTGTATTGAGTGCATTCAGGAAACCTCTGTAAAGGCTTTCTGAAGAATCGACTATACGTCCCCACTCGTCGAGGTTCTGTTCACTGGCAAAGAATGCGTCCTTTGCAACGTTCAGTGCACCTTTCACTGCCGAAAGACCAACGTTGAACAACTTCATCGCGTCGATATTGACGACAAACTTGTCAGCTAATTGTGAGAGCACTCCGCCGGTAGAGTTCAGTTCATTCTTTGTCTGCGTGATGCGTCCCTGCAACTGCTGGAGGCTTTCGGCCATTGCCTTTCCGAAGTCGCCTTTCTTTTGTTCTTCGGTCAGCGCATTGTAGGCGTTGGCCACATCGTTGTATGCCTTAACGAGCACCTTCAGGCTCTGTGCGGCGTTGTCGGTGCCGGTCGAGAGCTGGCCAAGTGCACGGGCGGATTCCACGCTGTTGTCGGCAAACTTGTTGAAGTCGTTGCCGGCCAGTTGTAGGTGCTTGGTGAGGTCGGTCAGTCGGCGCGACTCATCGCGCAGCTTGCTGTCGAATTGTGTGGTTTCGAGCTTAAATCTTGTAATTACGTCTGCCATATTGTCAGAACATTATGCCTTGAATTATTTCGTCGATTTTCTGATCTATCTGTCGGGATGCTATTTCCATTTCCTGCTGGCTGCGTTGCCCGAACCAGTTGCGCGGTGCGATGGCTCCGCGATACCCTGTATTGATGGTCTTGCCGTACTTGTTCACGTCACCGCCTTGGCTGCCACGATGCACGTCCTCGCGGCTCGGGTCTGCCTTGAAGCGGATGTGGCGCTCTTTCGTGCCTGCATTCAGGAAGCGAAGGATGAATCCGCGGTCTTTTCCGCTGTAGCTCATCAGGTCGATGGTACGCATAGAGCGCGGACGGCGGTTGCCACCTCGTCCATTGCTTCCCTTGCGCTTCGGTTCCACGAGTGTCATGGCACCGGCACGCCGAGACTGCAATATGTTTACCTGTCCTCCGAAGATGCGGCGATACACAGCGTAGCGCACGGCCTTGTACGCATTGCGCAGGTCTGTCTTCATGTCGAGGCCGCTGCGTGCATCGTCCTGCAACACCTTACGGAGGGCCGCCATCGTCTGACGGATGACCTGCCGGATGCGCTGCTGCATGAGTGGGTTCTTGGTGGAGAGCTTACCAAGCTGCGCGATGCGCTCGTCGAGTCCCTGTATTTCGATTGTGCTTGCCATACACCAAGCCGCCGCAAGTGAGTGTGAGGCTTACTCTTGCACATATCGCCGAAAAGCCGTAACTTTGCGGCTCACAAACACAAAAAAAACGTTATGAAAAAACTCATCTTGGCAGTGGCGGCCTGCCTTTCTCTTGCCGCATGCACGCAGAATGAGCTCGGCAGCGAGCCGCAGCAAATCAAAACAAAGAAGTTCACGTTCACGCTGAAGGGCGACTTCTCCGACCAGTGGAAACCCGTCACACGCGGCTACCTATCGGCCGACGGCAAGGACCTCACCGACGTGTGGGTGCTCGACTATGACGCGGACGGGAACCTCTTGCAACAGCTACACCAGGCAGACGCGACGGCTGACGACTTCGGCCGGCCGGTGATGCAACTTGCCTACGGTCAGCACCGTGTCTATTTCGTGGCCTCGCGCGGTCTTTCGCCAGTGCTCGACACCTCAGCAAAGACACTGACATTCGGCTCCGTGCGCGACACGTTTTGGAAGCGTTACGACGTGACGGTGGTGGCAACCTCCAACGGCAACCGCGCCGTGACGCTCGACCGCCTTGTCACGAAGCTACGCCTGACGTTCACTGACGAGATACCAGCTGAGGCAGCCACTATCCTGCTGACGCCCGCGACGTGGTACTACGGCCTCGACTACACGACCGGGCAACCCGTGAGCGAGACGGCGAACCGCACGACGGAAATCAGCATCCCAGATGCGAACAAGGGACAGACGGGCGCGCAGGCCAGCATCTTCGGCTTCTCCACCGCCGACGAGTGGACCACCGACGTAGCGATCAGCAGCAAAACGGCCAGCGGCGAAGTGCTCGGCTCTACCACCCTCTCGGCAGTTCCTTTCAAGTCCAACCGCGTCACCGACTTCTCCGGCCCACTTTTTAGTGCTGGCGGTAGCATGTCGCTATCGCTGAATGGTGAATGGGAGGATAGTTACCATGGATCATGGTAGAAAAAATAAGGAGCCTCACGAACGGGGCTCCTTATTTTTATTCTCCACCTTCAGGTATAGGAGGCTCTTCCGGCTCCGGCTCGATAGCCCTCAGTCGCTCAATTTCTGCGTTGGCCGCATTGATGTCGTCGCGCCACTGCTGACGCTCGGCTATCTTGTCGGCATATTCCGTCTTGGTGGCCTTACCTTCCGCAATCTTGGCGGCGATATAATCGGTGGATGACAGTTTGCCCTCGCGGTCGAGGATGATACTCTCCTGGGCGTTGATAGCCTCGTTGATTTCTGCTTGTTTCATATTCGCTTCAATTTTAGTTTGTACTTCTTACATAATCTCTGGCGAAATGTGTGCTGGGGTTTACTGACGACGCATTGACGGCGGGTGTCCCAGTCCAACCACTGCCACCAATCATCAGCGATAGTGTCTTTCAGTTGCATGATACGCTTGTATGATGTGCGGTTCTTCAGTAGTCCTGTGTATGAGTTTACGGTCGAAATAAAACGGTCGAGTTCTCTGTATTTCTCGACCGTTGTCAGTTGGTTGTATTCTTTTATTCTCGCCAAACATCGTGCCCACGTTACATCATTCAATATCACGCTCCAGGGATGGATGTGCGAGCCGAGAAATTCCAGTCCCTTCCAGTGTTGCTGACAATAGAATTTCTTATCATTCATCCTTACGCCTTTTACAGCCAGTCTTCTGCGCAGTTCAGGCAACAGACTGAGTGCATAAGGCTTCAATCTATCGGGTACCACCATCACGCCATCGTCCATGAATACCGTGGTACGGATACCGCAATCTTCGTTGAGCCAAATAACTTCGTCATTAATGTATAGACCCATGCCTGTTTGCGATGACATACGACCAATCGGCACACCTACGCCATCGGGTTTGTTCAGAATAGACTTTTCGGGTTTGATATGCGCATCCCAAAGATACTTGGGTGTGCGCCTCTCATAGTGCTTTGCAGGGTAACAATGAATTGCTATCATTGCCAGCCATTTCAGGAACGCCGGCATGAATACTCCATATTTTTCGGCTATCTCATCATGGAAGCGGTCTATCACGCGAATGAAGCACGACTCCATATAGTCGCAGTCGGCATTCGGGAAGAATCCCGCCAAGTCCCACTTGATAATCCATGTCGTTTCGGTGTAGCCGTTGCTCACCTCGCAGATGTCTTCTATCACCTGGTTAATAGCTGCCTGCGAACCCATACCCTCGCGGTTGTTGAAGGTGCGCGGGTGTAGCGTCTGTTCTATCCACGGCTTCAGAATGTCACAAAGGATATGGTCAATCATACGACCGGCGAACTCAGTGGCGAATATCTCGCGCCACTTAGGAATGGAAACGAGGAAGGTGTAGTTGTGGAGTATGCGGAACGTCCTTGCATTGAGCTCGCGCATCAAGCGAACAAGTAGTGGTGGCCAGTTCATCTCAAAGGCCATCGAATCACGCCCGTAACGCTTGTTTTTCCGCGTGGAAAACATCACGCTGAGCAACAGCGCGAAGAACAAAACCTCAGTCATAAAAGTAAAAGCTAAATATCGATAAAATCGCGACCGCCTGACAACGATTCGTGTTGTTGATGTTGTTGTTGTTGAGATTGCCGTTGTTGCCGTTGAAATTCCACGCGTTGTTGACGTTGTACCTCTGAGCGAACCAACGGTTCGTGCTGGTCGGAGTCACATCTGATGCTGCTATACATGATAGCCGGGCTCCCTTTTACCTTATTCATATCTGACAGCCACCTCTTGTCATTACTGACCGACCTGCGGCTGATCCTGACGTTTAAGCGACCGGCTCGCATTTCTCCATTTCCTTACACCTTCCTCGACACGTTCCAACTGCACGGCGATACGCAGTTTATCGCTATCAGTCAGCAGTCCCTGCGCGATACACAATTCAAAGTTAGCTAACAATATACCGAACTCACCTATCATCTCACGGATGTGTTCCTGCCTCGCCTCCTGGCATTCCTTGGCGATAGAGAAATGTCGGATGATATTCTGTACCGCCCGCTTCATCTCTACCGGTGCGCCTTCGATGCGTTCTATCTTCGGCATCCGTTGGATGGCGGGATGTAATATATAAAGCAAGTTCTTTGCGTCAGCGAGAATGGAGTCCTTGTCATTCTTCGCCTTGTTGCCGCGCGGTTTCTTGTGTTCATTCATTGTTCTAAAGAAGGATAGATTGATAGTAAGCCTCACGCCACGCTGTCGCGATGGCGTGAGAGCATTTAGTTTCTAATCAATTTCTAAAAGCGCGACCGCCCGACAACGAAACGTGCCGGAGATGTAGCTGGTGCTGAGAGAGCCGTAGGAGCCGCGGAAAAACCACGCGGCGTAGACGGTGGACCTCTGAGCGAACCAACGGTACGTGCTGTTGTTCACTGCGGTAGTTCCCATCTTACTGATACTTGGCGCAAGGGCAGTGAGGGTTTCATCCTTCATCAGCATGGTGCCCTCGGCGACGCCTGGCAGATACCAGTCACCAAAGTCGAGACCATCCACACCGAACGACTTGGTGTAGCCGTAATAGAGTGCTGGGTACTTGTACTTCGTGCCGCCTGCCTTAGTGGGAGCCGTCATGCGGGCATATTTCTCAGCCATAGCCTTGCCGCTGGGCAGTGAGAAGCATCCATACTTCTGAGGATATACCACCATGTAACACTTCTCCAGATATTCCTCGTAGGTGGCATAAGCAGCACGCAGGTTGGCGCAGAACTCGCTTGTCTCGAACTCTGACGGCTTCACGGGCACATCATTACCGGCACGTGGACCTACGGGTTCTTGCGCTGTTGGCACACGACCGCTACCTGTAGCCCATGCCTTGGTTCTGGCGATGTTCATCACACCCCAGTAGTTGGTGTAGCAGCCTCGCTCGCCGCGCCAGTACGTCGAATTTTCTGGCATGTCACCCCATGTGATATGAGCGATAGTGCAACCTGTTGCGCTGACAATATAGAAGCGATAGTCAACACACTGATCACACTGGATGATAATCTGAGTACCGTCACTCTCCACTTTGTTTCCGTTGGCATCAGCCAGATATGCCCACCATGCCTTTATGTCGCCTACCTGCGTGGCCTTCGCAGCAACAGCGGCTGAAATTTCAGCAGCGCTTGTGGCGTTGATGGCAGCTGACGTCAGTGTTACATCTACGGTGGTATCTACGGCATAGTCAGGAGACATACGCAACTTAATAGCCAGTGTGGTGCTGCTGATAGCAGTAATGGCATACTGACAAACGTCGAGCCACTTCTGGTCGGCACCATCCTTGTGGATAATACCCACCTGTCGACCCTTACGGAAATAGACATAACCGACGTGCGTCCATGCAGCGGGGATGTTTGCCTTCTGAATCCACACACCACCCTTCACGTAGATGATCTTGTTCTGGTCGTCAAGGAACACCACATCGCCAACGGTAGGCTGTGTGGTAACGACATTCACACCGTCCACGATGATTTCGCGGGTTGTCTCAATCATGCTCACCTGACTCTCGGTGATGGGCTTCACGGCTGCATCGTAGTCAGCCTTGCTGTTGTATGATTTGATAGCCATAACTTTATCCTTTCTTTGTTATTAATTCAACAATACCCAGTCACTGACGGAATTTGTCACGCTGAATGCCTTGTAACACTTCTTGTTGGTTATATCCAGGTATTCCTGACCGACCATTGTGGGAACGTTTGGAGAGGCTGGCGCACCTTCACCGGTAAGGTGCATGTCCTGTCCGCACAGCTTCGGCTGTTCCTCGAAGTCGATACTTACAGCCTTGGTATTTCCGAGATTCTCCAGTTGTGCCTTCAGTCCGTCAATAGCAGCGAAGAGTACGGCGAAAGCCTGTGCCAACACCGACTGTCCTGGAGCACCGACGAAGTTGGTGGTGATATTCTTGAAGATACCCCAGCCGACTACCAATGCCGTACCTCCGCTGACAGTGGCAGTCAGTCCAGAAACGACTACCGTCATGGCTGTAGGACTCAGATAGATGTAGTAGCCTGTCGATGGCATAGCACTCACAGCCTGACGTACCAGTGGCTCGTAGAACTGCTCACTCACCTCACGGGTGGCAGGTAGTGTGGTGTAGGTCTGTCCGGCTCTCGTCCATCCTGTCAGCACGGGTGTGTCTCCACTCTCGTCATATACGGCGGTATAGACTAACGTCGAGTCGTAGTCAGCCGTAGCCGTTGCAGGCAGTTCAGGGTAGTCCTCGCGGTATGTGTAGATGTAGGCAATCACCTTCTGATAAGTGCGGTCCACCATTCGTGCCACCACGCTCACCGATGCCGGTACAGCCTGTGCACTCGGAATGAGCAGGATGTCGCCGGCGTTCAGTGTGATTGGTGCGCTGATGCCATAGCCGCTGGCAGATGTCTCGCCTCCGTCGGTGTTCACGTATTTATCAGCTTTCGCCTGCTGGAGCGTGATTTCACGCTCACCGTCGTACTTGCCGAACGATTTGTTGATGAATGCTACGAGGTCCTGAAGGTTGGTGATGTCAGCCACCTTTGCGTCCACAATAGCGTCGCGCTGTTGCTCGTGCTCGTTGAAGGTGGTGTTACGTGCTGCCTCTGCCTGCTCGTAGGCTTCCTGACGTGCTGCCTGACTCTGTACAAAGGTCTGCTGACGCTCCGCCTCCTTGGTCTCACGCTGCTGCTCCTGGTTGATGCGGGTTTGTTCGTTAGCGATGCGCTGCTGTTCAGCGGCATTGCGGTTGATTTCTGCTGATGCCCGTGCGTCTTCGGCATTTGTACGAAGCGTTTCAGCCAGTACACGAGCTTGCTCTGCTGTGACGCGGGCACTCTCGGCACTCACGCGACCTTGCTCAGCCGTAATACGCTGTTGCTCCTTGGTCTCGCGCTGACTTTCCTTCGTCACGCGCTGCTGCTCGGCACTGATGCGAGCCTGCTCTGCTTCGTTGCGCTGGTTCTCGGCTGCCATGCGCTCTGCCTCCTTCTGCTGGCGCAGTTCTTCGGCTGCCACACGCAAGGCTTCATCATTGGCAATGGCATCGTTGAGGGCCTTGATGCGGTCGCTCTCGGCCTTAATAGATGAAAGGTCAATAATGCGGAACCACCATGCGCTGTCGCTGACGGGATGGCCTACGTTGCCGCTCTTCAGCGAGCGATAGATGCTCAGGCCAGTAGCGTCTTGCACCACGTTGGCTAGTCCGTAGGCTGTGCTGGAAGAATAGACACCCTTCCATGCTTCACCCACCTGGAACTTCAATTCTTGGATGTTTTCGTTTTCCATATCTTTTCGTTTTTATTGGTTTACAATCTGATGATCAACTCAGCCGTTTCCTCGTCGTAAATGATGCGCTGCACCTCTTGCTGAAGTCCGCGCACGGTCAGGATGCCTGTCTCTGGGTTAAACGACATCGTAGGGAACAGCATGCCACCACTCGGACCTTCGGGGCCTTGTTCGCCCTGTTCTCCTTGCGGGCCTTGTTCACCCTGTGGGCCTTGCGGACCGACGGGGCCTTGTTCACCCTGCGGGCCTTGTGGACCGACGGGGCCTGGGTCGCCCTTGTCACCCTTCGTCCAGTACGGAGGTATCTCACTCGTTACGGTGGGAGCGGTGCAACCGTCGAAGCCCAGCACCACGTTCATCTCCACTTCCACGCCATCCACCTCTTCCTTGATGATGACCGACGTTGGCTCAATCACCTCGTCACAGATGCCGCTCTGGTAATGCTCATCGGTGAGGTAGTAGCGACGCTCCACCATGAGCGTACCGACACCAAGCTTGTGGTCGTCAAAACCGACACACAACCTTCCGTCACCATCCACCTCGCAGTTCGTGTACTCGTGGCCGTCAAAGGTAGCCACCCATGCTTGCTTGGGGTTCGCCGTGTAGTACGTGAACTTAAACGGCACCCCGAATCCGGCATCGCTCTGTTCTACGAGCCGGAAATCACTCTGATAGAATATCTTCTTTGTTTCCATATTCGTTCTGTTAAGTGGTCAGCTTGATGTACGGCTTCAGCAGGAGGTCGAAGGCGTAGGGCACAGTGTAGAGGTTCTGCGGACTGGCTGGCTCACGGTGCTGGTACGACTGTGCCACAAGCATCAGTCCTGCCTGCACCAATGCCTTCGGCACCGTGCCGTACTGTTCGAAGATGTCGGTGATGGTGCGATTGCATGTGTTCAGCACCATATCCTCAGCAGCCTCGCCGTACAACTCCAGCAGCGTTCGTTCCATCTCCACCTGATCGTCAGTGAGTCGCAGCTGCGCCTGAATCTTCTCAATCGTAAGATATTTCATATTTCGATTTTTATATTTCTACATTTCGCCCGAAATTCTCCCGCAGGCTTACTGCCAACAAAAAGGCCGCCAAGCGGCGGCCCCAGACAAACGTTTAATTAACCTAAAAACCTAATACAAACACAAAAAACAAAGTGCGACCCTCGCGGGCAGCTTATTTCTTCAGCATCTCATTGATGACCTGCCGGCGGTTCCGCCCGTCTGCGCGAAACGATACGTGCACCCAATACGAGCCTTTGGCGTTGTGCTCCCAGATGAGCTGGTCGAATTCGCAGTGCGACTGAATCCATGTGAACCACCTCCGGCCTTTCACCTTGTCGCCGTCGATGCAGAGGTCTGCAGCCTCTCCCTTCGTGTGCTGGCTACCGGCAACGCCGCCCACGGCCGCATTCAGCTTCTCGCAGCGGAACCCACTGCCTATTTTCACCTCGTGCTGCATCGCGTCGCGCAGCGGCTGCAATACGTGGTGGCACAGAGCGCAGAGGTTCGCCACCTGCTGCGTGTTCGGCACATTCTTGATGCCGCGAGCCTTCGCCGTATTGCTGGCCGTCAGTTCTTCCAGCGTGAAATTCTTACTCAGCATTGTCATGTTTCGCTCCTTTTTTCGACTTAATTTCCCCGTCGGCAGATATGGTCACGGCCTCGCGGTCTTTGCATCCGCGACGGCCGCAGAGCAAAGGGCGCATGGCTTCCATCATACTTGTGTTTCGCGCAACCTCGCGCTGCAAGTTTCTCACTGTCTCTTCCAGCTTGTCTTGTCTGTCGCGAAGTTCCTCACGTTCCTGCCGCAAGTGCTTGCGGTCGTCCTTCAACTCTGCGATGTACTGCTTCTGTTCCTCGCGGTCTGCCTTCACATCCGCCACCATCTGCTGATAGACGTCTTGCACGTCCTTGGCCGCGTCCGCCTCAGCCTTCTTACGCTGCCATCTCCATGTAAAAAAAGCGCCTCCACCGCCTCCGATGAAGAGGCCAGCCAGCGCAATAATTGAATCGAGTGATATGTCCATTCCTTTTAGATTAAGTTCTACCCTTCGCGCGGAATGGCTGCGCGGGATTACCACAAGAAAAAGGCGAGCCGAAGCCCGCCCGCCTTACTTCTCCACGAAGTCAATTTTCCGTCCCAACGCATCCGCGATCCGTTGCAGCGTGTCGAGCCCGACGCTGTACCTGCCCTTCTCAATTCTCGCAATGTGAGAATCCTGTAGGCCGCACCGCTCGCCCAGTTCCTTCTGCGTCAGGTGCTGCTGCTTCCGCAGCTCTGCGATGCGCAGACCGATGCGCACACGCTCTTGCTCGTTCTTTATCATAATTAGTAAATCAATAAATACATATAACCGCCACCGTCACAGAAAACTCCGCAATCGAGCTTCGATGCCTTGCACATTTCGTTAGTCTTTTTGTCGGCATGATTCTTGATTATGTCAAACTCCTCATCTGTCCATTCTCCGAGGTTCTTTTTACTCATCCGAGCCTCCCATCCTGGCACAAGGTATTTGTCGGTGTTCTTGTAAGGATGCTCCTCGCACTCGGCAATAACCTCTGCAAGTTTTTTATAAAATTCTTCGCTCATGGCTCTTTATTCGTATGATTGTAAGTATATGTAGTTACGCTCTCCATTCTTGTTGTGCTGATAGCATATAAGCCTTGCACTTATCTCCTTTGTCACCGTCTGGATGAACACACCGTCACCGCTGCTGATGTCGTAGATGTTAAAAACTCGCTTTGCCATCGTTCCCTATGATTTACAATGTAATGTTATTGATGTCGTTGATGTCTTCCACGGATGAGATAACGAACCGCTGGGAAGTGTAGACGATTTCGTCTGTGATGAAGTCTGAGATGAAGAACTCCACGGAGTTGAACATTGATGCGGTCACGCTGGCGTTCTTGGTCAGTTTCTCGATGATGGCCTTGCCTTCTTCGATGGTGTCGCAGCTGATGATGGGGGCCGTGACGTTTGTGCGGTAGTTTAATTGATACTGTTTCATAGTTCCTTGTGATTTATGCTTCCACGTAGTCAATTTCCGGGAAACGAGTGATTAACTTGTCAAAGTCTTCCTCCGATGATATAACTTGCATCTTCTCATTACAAGTGAATGACAAGCAATTCTCCATGATAAAGTCTTCCACCTCCTGAATGTCGAGATCAATCGAATCGAATACCTTCATGGTTTGCTTTTTCTCTTGTTTCATTTTGCCGTTGCCCTTCCGGGTCTTGTGGTTTTAGTTGTTTTTTTGTTTGTTTGTCGATGCAAAGATATAACTTTTTTTAAATACTACCAAATATTTAAGGAATTATTTTGCAATATTTGGTAATTTTTTCGTGAAAGCACAAAAAAAGGTGCACGAAAGCACCTTATTTTATTCTACGAATATGTCGAATTGCTTCAGCAGACGTTCACAGTCGGCCTTCGTTGGTTTAACGCTCCACGGGTCTGGTATCTCAGTCTCTCGGTGTTCACTGATAATGCGCTCCAGTTCCTTGATGCGCGCGGCCTGACTGTGGTTCACCTCCATAACAGCGTCCAGCAGTTCGCGCAGGCGTGCGGTCTCGTCATTGTCGCGATATATCACCTTCTCCCTGTCGCGGTACTTCCATTTTACCACCTCTTTCTCCACTACACGGTCACGATAGACCACGCGGTCACGGTAAATGACTCCCGTCTGTGTCTGCTGCTGACGTTGTGAACAGCCGTAATTGATGCCTCCGTTCTGGTGAATGTCGTCCACGTGGCCGTAGTTATACACCACACCGCCGTTCATGTGCAAATCCTCTACATGTCCGTTTATGTAAACAATGCCACCCGTAATGTGGAGGTCTTCAATGTGACCGTTGATAGTTCGCGATTCCATAATCTTACTCCTTTTATATTCGTGCGCGAACGAGTCGCCACACCACGCCACCGGCCAACAGCAGCAGCAGAGCTCCGCCAAGTTGCATCCGCAACCGTTGCCACCACGTCAGCTCCGCCGGCACCTCAACCTCCACGGGATAGGGCTGCGGCACCGTGTCATGCGTCGCAACGTAGCAAGTGTCGTGCACCTGACGCTCCACATACTTCGTCTTCCAACGGTCGCGCAGCACGTACACCGTGTCGCCGGACATGAATTCCTTTACGTGCACAGAGTCGTGCAACCAAATCGAGTCCCGCTGCTGCCGCGTGATGTAGCAAGTGTCCGTCCTGACGGTCTCCACCTCCACCACTTTCGGCGTGGTGCATCCAGTCAATAATATCAACGCCCACAACGCAATCAGTCGCGTGTCGATGCTGTTGAGCCTGTTCACATAGTCGGGCAGTGCCTCGGTGATGTCCCGCAGGCACTGCGCCTTGGTTTGTTTTAATTCGTCGAAATCTTGCATAGATTTTACGGGTTGTAGTCCTTGATTGCTTCGAGGAATTTCTTCTTCGATTTATACACTTTGCCGTCTATCATGAAGTGGCGGACGGCACGACCGCCCTTCTTCACCATGCCATACTTGTCGCGTGGCACATGGTCGCAGAAGCCCAGCCGTCCGTCCTTGCTCATGTACGTCGTTGTGTATTCGCCTTCCATAGCCATGTGGCATGTCTCACGGAATGGTACTTTCTTCAGTTCTTCGATGGTCATACGTCCGCCTCCATGTCTATTTGTCTGATGCGTTCCTCGCAGATGTGGATAATCTTCTCATAGTCCAGTCGGCGGCTGTCGCCCTGCTTGGTGCGCAGGATGCGCTTCACGATGTCAGCGTCCCACGGGTTCAGGTTGTAGTCCTGCCATATCGTCCACGGCTGGATGATGTGGCGCGAGTAGTCGCTTGCCCCACGATTGTATGAGCGTACCGACGTGTCGAGAATGCCCAGCCTGCTGAATGCGTTGTAGGTGTCCTCGTCGAGCAGTCGGCTGTTCACGGTGTCGGGGACTTGTGCCTCTTCGGGTGCTGCCTCTTGCAATTCTGCGTTATCTTCAATGATGAACATTGTGATGCCGTCCTCAGCTGTTACGACATATACGTTTTGTTTGCCGTCCCAAAATTGGAACACTACCCGCAGCGAGTGGGTGTAGTGTTTGTCTGGGTCGGCTGGTGTTGTGATGTAATCGATGGTGCCTGGCTTGATTCTCAGCAGGTCGCCAATGTTAAATGCGTATCCGTGCATAGTTCCTTTAATTTTCTTCGTTGATAAAAAAGCGGAGAGGCACCCCGATAGATGATGCCTCTCCAGTGATGCGCCAGTATGCAAGGGACAAAGCCTTGCAAGTGACGACTTGGGATGCGTCCATCCCCGCGTTTCAATAGTTCTCGTTATGGCTGCCGTCCTCGTTGTAGCTGCTTTCAAAACTTGAAGCACTGAATGGTCGGTAGGTCAGTTCCAGTTGTCCGTCGTTGAATGCTTCGGCAAACATGTGGTACTTCCCGCAGCCGTTATATTCGGGGTCTGCCTTGTGCTTGTCGTATGCCTCGGTCAGGATCTCGCGTGACACGGCGATGATTTCATCCACCGAAGGCGTGTGGCGTTCGTCTCCGCCTTTCAGCCCGTACCACTTAACGCCCATCAATACCATGATGGCTTGCACTCTCTCAAAGTCGAAGTCGCAAAGGATTTCATTTACCATTGCGTCTCTTTTTCTGTTGTCTTCGTTCATAGTTCCTTATAAATTCGTTCAATTCGTTCAATTCGTGTTCAAAACGAAGAGAGCCGACACCCGTCAGCCCTCTTACATCTTACATCTTACATCTTACATCCCGAAGGTCATCCCTCCAGCTCTCCGCCAGTCGTACCGCCGCCCTGGTTGCCACCTTGGCCAGCGCCACCCTCGGTGATGTCCTCCTCGCCAGATGCAGCGGCAGCAGCCGTCGGGTCAACCTTCTGCCAACTCACCTCGTCGGAGAACTGGCGGCTGAACTTGGCGGCTACGGTGCAACCCAGTCGGCTCCGTCCGTTGGCAGCGTTCAGCATCTCGGCGGTTGCCACGATCGGCGCATGAGTCTCGGGGTCTTCGGTGTCCTTCACGCTCAACTGGATGTTGGGATAGACGGTCAGGAAGTTGTCGCCCAGCTGACAGCGGAAGCCTTTCAGCACGTTGCGCTTCACGGCCTTCATGAACTCCGTCACGCAAGCCTTGGCGATTGATGGTTCAACACTCTTGCCGTCCATAGCCTCGTCCAGCAGCTCGTCAAACGTGAGCGTGCCGTTGGGGATGGGTACGGCATAGAAGGAATGAGTTCCGATAGTGGAATTCTCCTTGGCATAATACTTAACTTTTGCTATTTCTTATCCGATTTAAAGGGTTTAACGAAATAGTTTACTATACTAAACCGCAGCGGTTTTGTATAGCAAACCGCAGGGCTTTACTATACTAACGTAATGCGGTCGGGGGTTTACTCGGTTGCGATGGCTGATGGATGAGGGATGGGGTCAGAGGTCTGCGACCATCTCTTTGACGTAGGCTTCCATCATGTCGTGGAATGAGCCAGCGAACTGCTCTTTGAACTTGATGGTGCCACCGCTTATCTCCATGTCAACGTAGCTGTTGAGAAAGCCGATGCCGTACTTCTTGCAGATGGGTCGCATTTCGTCACGGAAGGCTTGGATGCGTTCCTGAATGTTGAACACCTTGGCACGTTCCTCACGCTTGCCGTAGTCGTAGCCTTTCTTAAAACCTTCTTTGGCAAAATGGGCTGATACACTTTCAAGCGTTGCATCGTATGGGTCACGGAAGTAACGTCTGCATCCACTCTTTATTTCTTCGCCATACTGATTCATGGCATTCTTTGCGCCTTCAGTCATGCCGATATTGCGCTTCTTTCTTTTCTTGCTCATAGTTCCTGTAATTGTTTAAGTAAATCTTTCGTTTCCTTGATGCACCAATCGCGGTCGAGGTGCGGCCCGTCATCGAAGTGCATGGTGTCGAAACCGAACACCCAATAGCCCTTGGGTATTTCGTCGAAGTTGTCGAAGTCGATGCACTCCGTATCGTTGCGCCATCCGTCGGCCTTGATTTCCTCAATCGGCTCACCAAACGTCAGCCCGCCGTGAATGTCTATCACGTTGTTGGCTTCGTCGTAGTGCTTGCCATGAAGCGGATGCTCTGGCGGTACTGCGACGTAGCCGTTAGCATAACCCACACCGATTGAGCATCGGTGCAAAACGTCGGACTCAGCGAAACGCTTGTTTACTGAGTTGTTCAAAAATGCAAATAATCTCTTCTTCATAGTTCCTTATTCGTATTGCTTAATCAGTCTTTGTAACTCTTGCACCCGATTCGACGTGATTGCTTGCACGAACTTGATGATTTCGTTTGGGTCGTCGTCAGGTCGGATGCGGTACTCTTCGGCAGTCCCGTCCATGAACTCAATGCGCAAACAGCCCTGCTTGAATGGCTTACTCTGCATCTTATCCATGAGGTTGGCGTGCCGTTGCATTTCCTCGACGTGCATCCGTCTGAGGAATGGCGGTATCTCTTTTCTCTCTTCGTCAGTCATACATCTTACATCTTCCATCTTACATCATACTTGCGCCAATGGGCGCACCAGTCCCCACTCAGCGAACTTCTCGAAGCCGCCGAGGGTGTGGATGTAGAGCCTTGCCTGTTCCACGATGTCCTTATACGGGATGCCGTTCACGGTTTCATCACCGATGGAACACGATGCGGTCACCTGATGACCCGTGCGGATGCTCTCCAAGTAGCACCTTTAGAGTCCCCCGCAAATCGGGGGACGGCTATAATGCAGGGGGCTAAAGTTCGATGTATTCGTGATTAGAAATCCATTCCTGCGCCTTGGTCGTTGACTTAAAACGCTTTTGAATCTCATGCCGTTTTCCGTTGCATGTGACAACGACAAAGAAGTGTCCTTTCTCCAATTTCTTGATTTCGGCACTTTCGACCTTCATGCCTTTTGGCTTTGTCACAACCTTAACGGGTTCAACTACTGGAGCAGGCTTTGGAGCCGGTGCTGGTTTTGACTTGTACGATGCAACGTACTTTCTTGCTTCCGCTAACTTTGCGTCGGCCTTTCTCATTGATTTCTTCATAATTCGTTTAATTAGTTAAATTCGTGTTCTTATTCTTTCGGTCTAATTAAGCCCCATTCGCTGAAGGTTTCAAACGAGCCGTTGCAATCGGTCAAAATGTAAAGTCTTGCCATTTCCACCACGTCGGCAAACGTCTCGGTCTCGGTCTTGCCGCTGGCATATTGGAACGTCACATGTTCGTCACCAATCGAACAGCAAGCCGTCACCGTCTGCCCAGATTGCACAGCCTTCAGGAATGCGACGATATTGATAGAAACATCTCCCTTTGAGAGATCCTTTCCCATCAAGCCACCTCCTGTTACTCCCTCGCCAAGGTCGCTTCCAAGTTTCCTGTTAGTCGCTCCGCTGTCCGTGTTCGGTCCGCCCGTCCACTCGCCCAGGGGATTGATGATGGGCAGGTGGATGCCGTAGGCGTTCTTCAGATGCTCACGCAGTTCCGGTTCCTGCTCACGGCTCAGATGGCTTTGGCAGATGGTGACGTCGAACTCCGGCGCAGCCAGTCGGCCTTTGCCCTGGATGATGTACTTGCCGTCGAACGGGTGCCTGTCGTAGATGCTTGCGGCAATGGCCGTCAGCAGCTTCTGCTCATGCGTCGGGGGCACACCACGAAAAATTCCGTTATCACCACATCTCACCCCATGCTGCTGATTGGCAGCCAGGTGAATGTCTTGCGGCACGATGAGCGCACGCGTCTCGATGCCCTCACCGGCAATGCGGCTCACGATGGCCTCGATGTCCTCCGCGCTGATCCGCTCGCTCGTTTCCACTTGGATGTTGCACTCGCCGTGACCGATGAGCACCTCACAGGCCACCTTCGGGTTGGCT